>Ga0335081_10000205_pt1 | contig 112617 bp, 98 predicted proteins | sample Lox_Sample_35_FD_206713 | JGI IMG/M metagenome (GOLD analysis project Ga0335081, IMG submission 206713) | Soil microbial communities from Loxahatchee National Wildlife Refuge, Florida, United States - Lox_Sample_3.5 | ecosystem: Environmental > Terrestrial > Soil > Wetlands | place: USA...
GCGAAACCGGAGCCTTTGCACGGATCGGCTGGAACGACGGCCGTACGGAAGATTTTATGTTTACCGAAGTAGACCGTCACGTGAGCACCGGCGTCCAAGTGAGCGGAATACGTTGGGGCCGTACAGACGACCGCGTCGGAATCGCTTATGTGTGGCACGGCCTGTCACCTGAGCATCGTGATTATCTGGCTGCCGGCGGCACTGGGTTCCTCCTCGGTGACGGCAGGCTCAATTACGGACTGGAGCAGATCCTTGAAACTTATTATCGCGTCCAGTTCGGTCCATATGCGCAGCTGAGTCCGGATTTTCAGTATATTCAGAACCCCGGCTATAACCGTGACCGGGGACCTGTTGAAGTATATTCTCTGCGCTTACGCCTTAGCTATTAATTTATCAGGAAGGAGTACAACAAAAGCTGCGTCTTTTTCCCGCATCGCCGTCGTTGTGTCGTGAACAAGAAAAATCTTATTGCGGTCCTGGTTTTTTGAACGTCCAGTAAGAATTCAGAAAATAGTTGACGAGGGTCGCGGGTACGATGCCCACAGCCTGATGCACCTGCGGAATACCGCGGGGATCAAATGCGCTCAGTAGTAGAAAGGTCGTATAACTAACGACAAGCGCAGCGAATGAAATGATATTGAATTTGAGACCGCGGATATGGAGCTTATCATTCATCACACGTTTGGAGAACGTCCAGTAGTTGTTCAGGAGGAAGTTGGTGATGATCGAGATTTCTATCGCGATAGGTGATGCGAGAAACTTGCTTATCCCTGCATTCATGAGCAGCGTGAACAAGACCAGATTCACAATCACGCCGCTCGCTCCAACCACGAGGAATTTCAGGAAGGTCTTGCTCCGCTCGAACCGGATCCACCAGGCGTTCAGCATGAATTCGCCGATATCCGAAATCCCCATTTTCGTATTGCCCCGCTTCCTGTCCACAAAATGGACCGGGATTTCGCTCACTATCGCGCCATTGACGATCGCCTCGTGCAACAGCGATATCTGGAATGCATAACCCCGGACCCGGAGCCCATCGAGATCGATCCGTTTAATAACGTCCGCACGAATCGCACGAAAACCCGCAGTGCAGTCCCTCACCCTGTAGATGCCGGCGACATATCGCGCGAACACGTTCCCCCATTTGGAGATCATTCTGCGCAGCAGCCCCCAGTCTTGAGGAATACAGCCGCCTGGAATGTACCTGCTGCCGATCACGAAGTCGGCTCCCTGGTCGATGGCCTCGATCAACCGCGGTACATCCTCAGGCTTATGCGAGAAGTCTGAGTCCATTTCCATAACCACGTCGGCATGTAACACATCGATCGCGTGCTTCATGCCCCTGATGTACGCCGCTCCCAGGCCGCGCTTTTCTCCGGTCAGCAGGAACACGTTTGGCACCTTGCTTCTTGCAGCTCTGACGACATCAGCGGTACCATCGGGGGAATTGTCGTCAACAACCAGGATGCTCATATGATGAGAAATCTGCGCAAACTGCTTCAGGAGCGCATCGATCATGAGCGATATGTTTTCTTTTTCGTTATAAGTCGGAAGAATAATGACGATTTTCATGAAGCCCCTGTGCGCGGAACGTTTCCCCCCGTAACCGGATTTGCCGCGTCCGTAAACAACCGGGTAAGCGCGTATGCGGCGAAGAGCACGGCGACGAACGGAGATAACCACACCTGTTCGGCATGCGGGGCTAGCAACCGCTCGACAAACCTGCTGCCGACCAGCATAAGCACCATGCAGGCGAGAAGCATGCCTTGTTGCCTCCTTTGTTCGACCAGGAATGCGCAGGCAAGAAAAGCGGCAATCGCGGGACTTAGCATGGCATAGGTGTTGTTCTCGGTCCTAGGACTAAACAGCATGAGATACAGTGATGCAAGCGTGAAGAGATAGAGAGCGGCACGTGATGGTTCCAGACGCCGACTCGCAAAAAAACAAAGGAGCAGCGTAGCAATCGCACCGGCAAGTCGTATCGCAGTCTGAATGCTTTCGGGAACATCGACAATACCAAGGGCGCGCAACGCGGTGAAAGGAGACGTCCATCCTTGGTTTGAGACTCCTACATGCGCGGCTGTGGTCATGTTCTGCACGCATGCGCTATATTGCTGCACAACATAGCCCGGTGCTTGCGTGAGAAAAGGCGACAGCGCCGTCACTCCCAGACCTACGAGCAGCCGCCAGCTCATCCTACGGTCAATCGCCATGGCCAGCAGCACGAGCACAAGCACCAGCGGCTTGATTGCAACACCGAGCGACAGCCAGAGCGTCGCCCGCCACAAGCGGGCGAGAGCTATATCCGCAACCGCGAGAAGCATCAGCCCGGTGATGATCAGCGTAGCCTGGCCGTTGCGCGCACAGTCCCAGACAAGTGGAATGGTCACAAGCGACATTAGCGGGAAAAACTCACCTGCTGAACGCTCTCCCGCGAGTCCGCCGAACCGGTAGAGGCCTGCAACAAACACGGCGATCATGCCCAACCGCCAGAGGATATCACCGACGGTCGGTGGCAAAAGCGCGAATGGAACGAATAGAACCGCCGACTGCGGCAGATACACAAAGCCGCCTACGCCGGTGCTGTCGTACAGGCTTTGTCCGCTGATCCAGCTCAGCGCCGCGGTCCGGTAGGCAGGAACGACAGACCGTTTGCCGTGAACGGCGATAATCGCAGACACCGCAAGAAACAGAACGATCCATCCCGCCACCGCGATCCTCATCGCCCTTTTTTTATACGCTGATGCCACAGTTACCTCCACTGCCGACCAAACCACCTGCACCGGCGCATTCTCCGGTCCGTTGATTTGCATGAATATATCATAATCGCATTGTCCGATCAAATGCCATTTGTAGTGTCCGTCTTGTCCAATCCCACAAAGGACGACACTGCAGCACAGCTCGCGAGCACACGCATGCGTCAGCGGCTATCTTCTGGCCGATAGTATGTGCCCTTCCGATCCAGATATCTTAATTGTATTGTCTCATTGGTAATGATTTCCCTTGCAAACTCTTGTATAATGGGACAGTGTCTGATGCTTAAACACCTGGTGATTGATTGGAACCCGTGAAGAACAACATTTATTCCGTAACAGCGTTGATAATTCTGTTCGTGTTCTGGATGGCTCCCGGCCTCATCGGCCGCGAGCCCTGGAAGGCCGACGAGCCCTTCAGCTTCGGCATTGCCAATGAAATGATGCGGTCTGGCGATTGGGTTGTGCCCAAGCTGACCGGAGAACCCTTCCTTGAAAAACCCCCCCTCTATTATGCGACCGCGGCGGTATGCGGCAGGCTGTTTTCCCCGCTGCTTGAACTGTACGATGCCTGCCGCATGGCCACTGTTTTTTATATGTCCCTTGCCGTCTTGTTTTTCGCGCTCACAGCGCGGGAATTATACGGGCCGGAATACGGAGGCAGCGCCGTATTTCTGCTGATTGGCTGCGTATCTTTTCAAGAAGCCGCCCACAAGATAATTACCGATGTTGGCCTGTTTGCCGGATTTTCCATAGCTCTCTACGGTTTCGCGCTCTGCAGAAGAAGGAGAACATTGGGTGGATTCTGGATTGGAACAGGAACCGGAATCGGATTTTTGTCAAAAGGGCTTCTCGCTCCGGGCGTATTGGGCATTACCGCCGTCGTTCTTCCCCTGCTTTTTCCTGCATGGCGCCGGAAAGACTACCGCCATTCCCTCATGATCGCCTGTGCTGCAGCCCTGCCCTGGCTCACCATATGGCCTCTTGCGCTTTTCCACCGGTCTCCCGATTTTTTCATGCACTGGTTCGTGCGCGAGAACTTCGGACGTTTTTTGGGAAACAACTACGGCGGAACTGTGGGCTTCAACGAACACCTCACGGATTCCCACGGCTATTATCTGGAGAACCTGATATGGCTCGCATGGCCGGCCGTGCTCCCGGCTGCATGGGCGCTCTGGCATTTCCGGCGAACCCGCCTTGACCACCCCGTTTATCAAATTCCCCTTCTCGTATTCGTGGTGATGATCGCAATACTCAGCGCATCCGCGACGAACCGTTCACTCTATGCCATGCCGATGCTGCTCCCGATATCCCTGATCGCGCTCCCGGGTTTACCGAAGCTCCCGGCTCGCCTCAACAGCATCGGAAACCGGTTCAGCATTCTGTTCTTCGGCGGCCTCGCACTCGTGTTGTGGTTCGGATGGCTTACCATGATAACCGGCATTCCGGCGGTCATCGCGCAAAAGCTGCACGATTTCCAACCGGATTATGTCCCTGCCGTAAAAGGTATATTCCTGGTTGCAGCGCTCTTCTACTCCCTGGCGTGGCTGTTCCTGGTCGTCACGATTACACGCGCAGATACGGATTTCATTGTAAACTGGACACTGGGCGTTGTTCTGATCTGGGGGTTGATCATGACGCTCTGGCTTCCAGCCCTGAATGCGGGCTCAAGCTACCGCGCTGTGTTCACGAACCTTAAGCAGTCCATCCCCGCAGAATATTCCTGTATTGCAAGCCGCGGCCTGGGGGAATCGGAACGGGCGATGCTTGAATACTTCACCGGTTTGCAAACGCTCAGGGTTGAAGTAGCCGGATCACCACGAAATTGTGACCTGTTACTCGAAGAACAGAGCGGAGACGGAAGCAAGTTGGAGGCCGGCAAACACTGCATCTGGGAATTCAGTCACCCAAGCATACGGCCCAAAAACATCTTCACCCTTTGCCGGATCAACATCGCAAAAACCTCACCTAGCATAAAAAATAACAGTACAGCGCGGAAAGCGGGTCGCGGCGACTGAATGCAAAACGCCCGTGCTAAAGAGTCAGGGGGCAAATAACTGAAGAAAAATAGCAGAACATGTTGAAACAGCTACTTGCAAGTGTAGTAAAATAACTATAACTAATTATAAATTAATGAGATGAATAAATGAGTGTAGGCCCTTAAATGAAATTTTTTATTACAATAGTATGCATACTTCGTTCATTAACCGTCAAAAGGATTGAAGGCGACCTCAGCCTCCTGTCCTTATTTATTCAACCTCCACGCTATTTACTCCGCTCACATTTATAGCCATTTAAATTCGCAGAACCCCGTTCTCGCATAGAAGCTGGCAGGGTTGTCAGATTCTACATTTTTTCCCAAAAAGCTGCCGAAAAACAATTTTTCGCCGGGTAAAAGCCTGTGGCTTTTAAAAAATAGAAACCTTTGATAACACAGCAGTCGTATACTTTAGGATGTATTTTAGACATAATAATATTATGTGCTTATCCGGTCCGGATGACAATGGATACATATCCTTAGAAGGTGTAGCAGCCGTGGATGTAGTTAATCTTATTAAGAAATTGTCCGCCCTTTACTTCATTAAGATGTAACGAACTCGTCATATGACTGTAACAGTCCCACCTTATAGTGTCTTTCACAGCAATACACCAAGAACGAGGACAAAGGATGGCAAAAGAACGTATTCTCATCGTTGATGACGAACAGGATGTCGTAGACCTCCTGCGATATAATCTCGAAAAAGCTGATTACGAAACAGTCGTGGCATTAAACGGCCATCAGGCCATAGAGGCCGTTCGGCTCGATGCGCCCGACGTGGTACTCCTGGATATCATGCTCCCGGACATTAGCGGATGGGAGATATGCAAAACTCTGAGAGATAGCTCGCTTGGCAAGTTTCTTCCGATCATCATGCTCACGGCCCTTTCTGACGAAGAGGCGCGAATCAAAGGACTCACGCTGGGCGCGAATGACTATCTCGCCAAACCATTCTCCCTCAGGGAACTCCAACTCAAGATTCGGAAGTGTCTTGACCAGCGGCAAACGATCAAATCATTTATCGCCAAAGAGCAGGATCATGATACCTCGCTCCGCTACCTCGTCCACGAACTGAAGAATTCCCTTTCCGTCATTGGAAACTTTTCAGCTCTTGCACTCAGGAAGGGAAAAGACACAAAAAAATATCTACAGACCATCAATTCCGCATCTGCTCACGCGGAAAACCTTCTCAATGACACTTCACTGCTCGCCCGGCTTGAACAGGAGGGTTCCGCATTCCCGATCACACCAGTCGATATTTCAGCGGTTTGTGAAGAAGTAGTCGACATGTTCCGCGATGAAGCGAAAAAAAACGAGATTGAGATCGAGATTATAAACAAGACGCGGTTCCTCGTCAGGGGAGATAGAACGGCTGTGCGACAGGTGCTCGTTAACCTCGTTTCCAATGCTGTAAAATATAACCGTCGCGGCGGCAAGGTCCGGTTATCCTTCAACGACGCGGGTTCCTGTCTTCAAATCTCGGTTCAGGACGAAGGATGCGGAGTGTCCAGCGAAGAACTTCCTCGTATTTTCGATAAATTTTACCGCGCGGGAGGAAGTGAACGGAAGAAAGGAGCGGGCCTTGGCCTCTATATCGTCAAACTCATGGCGCTTGCCATGGGCGGAAAAATCACGGCCTCCAGCACAATCGGCGCAGGAAGTACCTTTACCGTAACGTTCAAACGATGCGGTGCTGAGGGCTGCGAACAGGGAAATGCAGTCAGAGATGAGGCAGTCCAGACGGCGACAACGCACGAATAAATATGCTTTCAACAAATCTCATAACGGATAGATACATCGAGAACTCTTCTTTACGAAACGATTTGCCCCCGGTGTGCACGCTTACTGCGTCCACTTGGACCGTACCGCCGGCAATGCGCGTGACGGACGTTGCCGATCTGTTCTTTCAATCCGCCAATCTCGATTCCCTGGCGGTCGTGGACGGAAATGAACCCCTGGCGCTTCTCACAAGGCCCAAATTCATGCTCAAACTGTTTCGTAGATACAGCTTCGAGCTGTTCGGAAAGAATCCAATCATAACACTCGCCGACTCAGATCCGCTGATCATTGAAGAAAGCGAACGGCTCGAGGTGACGATCGACAAGGCATTAGGGCGCGACTCCTCCGCGGTCTTTGACGAAATCATCGTCGTGGACAGGAAGGGCTGCTTTAAGGGCCTCCTTTCCGTCAGACAGCTTATAATCGAGCGGTGCTCCTCGCTGGCCAACAGCATGGTGCAGAAGAAAAGAGCAAGCAACCGTGCCTGCGAACTCGATCAGATCAATACGGTGAAATCGCAGTTTATCGCACACGTTGTCCGCGAATTGCGCTCCCCGATCAATGCCATCATCGAACTTACCGAACTCCTGAAAATGACGACGGACAAGGATGCCATTGAACAGATCAGGGAGATTCTCTCCTTGGCGACATCTAGCGCCACCGGCCTTTGGGCCATCATCACCAACATCCACGAATTATCGAAGATCGAAGCGGACAACATGGAAGTCATGAAACAGGATGTGGACGTATCGGCGCTTGTCGCTGACACGGCAGAAGCGGTACGCGTTTTCGGCGAAAATAAGCCAGTAATCGTCGGGGTCACGTGTCCCGCCGCTCCCGTAATAGTCTCAACGGATCCTGTCAAGCTGCGCCAGATCGTCATGAACCTCGCAAGTAATGCGGCAAAATTGACCCCCTCCGGCAAGGTCTCCCTGACGCTTGGCATCATCGGCAGCAGTCTTGAAATCTCGGTCGGCGTTCCCGGCATCGGTATCAAGCAAGAATATCTGAGCGGGCTGTCAACAGCTACCTGCCGGCTGGAAGACGCTGAAACTAAAATCTGCCAAGGGACTGGAGCCGGCCTCTCGATCAGTAAACATCTCACTGAGCTTCTCGGCTGCACGATCTCGGTGATAAGCGTATTTGGCAGGGGAATGACCCTTGTTGTTTCTCTACCGTTGCAGTTTGAGGAGCGGCGAAGTGGGCTCTATAATGTGGATTAGGGAAAAGGTCTCGGTCGTCGACAATGACAAATTACATCGTTACAAGACCTTGGATCTGTTTGAAAGCGACGAAATCGAGGTGGTGACCCATGCAACAGCTTTCGGGGTGACCGGTTACGTGGGATCGATGCAGCCAGACCTCATTCATCTTGACATCAACATGCCAGCCCTCGCCGGAGATAAGCTTCCATCGCTGCCCCCCGACTACTCAGATCCATTTGTATTCCTGTCGTCATTTACTCATCCCATTACGAGTGCAGCCTGGTGGGATAACGTGACAACCACCGGCGAGCCGGGCTATCCTTGGAAAGGGAACCTTGATGATTTCCGGATTAAAGTCAGACGGGATATCAGCGAGTAGACGAAGGATATTCAGTGAGCCACACAAGGGAGGCAAATTCATGATTAAAAGAAAAAAAATTTTGGTTGTTGATGATGATGAAATGCATCTCAGGGTAACAAAGGAAATCCTTCGCGATGAGAATATTGAGGTCGTCACTCATCAATGCGGCTTCGGAGTCATGGCTCTCGCGAGCGAGTTTCAGCCTGACCTTCTTCTCATTGATGTCAACATGCCGGCTCTCTCCGGCGACAAACTGGCGTCTCTGCTTAGAACAAACGAATATACACGTAATATTGAGATCGTATTTTATTCATCCGACGACGAGGAAAGCCTCAGGGAAATCGTCAAGTCCTGCAATGTACGGGGTTACATATGCAAGGGCGACATTGTCGACCTGAAAAATAAAGTAAACCATTACCTCAGATCACCGGCTTGAGAGAGTCCCCGGCATGAACTTTATAAGGGACCGCGACTCCTCCGGGAACAGCGGTATCATAAAGCATCAATATTGCGTGAATGGTTTATGTCACTCCTTAATAAGACAGAGAAATGGTTACCGACTGATTTGCCGAGGAATCCGCGCGACATCGGGGATACACAGTCGGGAAAGATAAAAGGAGGAGGTACGAAAGCAATACACGTAAATCTACTAAGTTTCATCGCAATGTAAAGAAATTGTAACATTGTTGTAACAATTCGATGATATAAAACAGCAGCAAAAAATCCAATAAGGAGGAAGTAAAATGAAGAAAATCGCAGCATTGGCATTGATCGTGGTTCTCGCAGTGGCGTCAAACGTTTTTGCAGATGAAATGCTGAACGGCGCCGGGGCGACTTTTCCCTACCCCGTGTATTCCGCATGGGCAAACGAATACAACAAGGTCACCGGCATAAAGCTCAATTACCAATCCATCGGATCGGGCGGCGGTATCAAGCAGATCACGGAGCGGACAGTCGACTTCGGCGCATCTGATGCCCCCCAAACGCCCGAGTTCCTGGCAAAAAACAACTTACTCCAGTTCCCTGCTGTGATGGGCGGCGTCGTGCTGGTCGTCAACATCGGCGGTGTAAAGGCGGGAGAGCTGAAACTCGATTCCGAAGCAGTGTGCAAAATGTACCTGGGCGAAATCACGAAGTGGAGCGACCCGAAGATCAAGGAGCTGAACCCCGGCGTCAATCTTCCGGACAGCGGCATCACGGTAGTCCATCGCTCTGACGGGTCAGGAACGACTGCAATCTTTACCGGTTACCTGAACGATGTCTGTTCTGCCTGGAAAGAGAAAGTCGGTACCGGCACTTCCGTCAGCTGGCCCACGGGTATCGGAGGGAAAGGGAACGAGGGCGTGGCCAACTATGTTCAGCAGCAAAATGATTCAATCGGGTACGTGGAATTTGCCTATGCGCAGCAGAACAATCTGACCTACACGCTCCTCAAGAATAGCGCCGGAACATTCGTGGCACCAAGCTTCAAGACCTTCGAGGACGCAGCCGCAACGGCTGACTTCGACCCGAATAAACACTTCTACCTCTGGCTCAACAACGCGCCAGGCAAGAACGCATGGCCCATAGCGGGCGCGACGTTCATACTCCTGGGCAAGGAAAAAAAGGATTCGAACATAAAAGTGATGAAATTCTACAACTGGGCATTTATGCACGGCGACAAAAAGGCAGAGGAACTGATCTATGTTCCGCTCCCCAAATCGCTAAAAAATAAAATCCGCGCCTACTGGAAGTCGAACGGCATACAGTAAAGCGGCATTAAAAAAGAGGTTGAATTGTACGGGTCAGGTATATATACTATTGATGCCTGACCCGTTTGATTTTCATCATCCGGCAGATTGAAAGGTTGCATCCTTGGCCATTGTTTCCAAAAAGAATTTCATCGATTTCTTGTTCTCCCTCCTGACTGCCATCGCGTCCTTTAGCATTATTATTTTCATTATCGGAATTCTGGTGGTGCTCGTCAAGGAGTCTTCGCTCGCAATCGGGAAATTCGGGCTAATCAATTTTCTTACCTCAACGGCCTGGAACCCCGTCACAAGGGTCTTTGGAGCAGCAACCACTATCTTCGGAACATTCGTGACGACCGCGCTCGCCCTGATTTTCGCAATTCCGACTGCAATCGGAATAGCGGTATTCGTCACGGAAATAGCGCCGAATTTTCTGAAAGGTCCCATCGGTATCGCTATAGAGCTTCTCGCAGCCATACCGAGCATTATTTACGGGATGTGGGGCCTCTTTACTCTCGCGCCTATCATGTCGAAGTATATCGAACCCGCGCTCAAAAACACGCTCGGAACGATACCTGTTATCGGCATTCTGTTCGAGGGCAATCCTCTCGGCATCGACCTGTTGACCGCGAGCGTCATCCTCGGTATCATGATCATCCCTTTCACGGCGAGCATCGCCCGCGATTCGTTCAATTTGACCCCCGCTGTGGTCAAGGAGTCTGCCTACGCCATCGGCGCGACACGCTGGGAAGTGGTCAAGAACGTCGTACTCCCTTATTCCAAGCTGGGGGTGTTCGGAGGAGCTGCGCTTTCCCTGGGTCGGGCCTTGGGTGAAACGATGGCAGTAGCCTTCGTGCTCGGGAACAATCATAAAATCGCCACGTCACTGCTTGACGCGGCCTCCACCATCACCGTGAGCCTCGCGAATGAATTCACGGAAGCAGACAGCGCCATATACCTATCCTCGCTTTATTATCTTGCGCTCGTCCTGTTCGTGATGAGCTTCATCATCCTGGCCGTCGCGAAGTTCTTTCTCCTGAAGGCGGAGAGGAAGTATTCAAGGTGATGTATAATACGGCCGAACATGGAGTATCTTTATTTAGATGGGGGCAACTATGGTTCGGCATTCCCGTGGAAGCAGGAATCCAGTGTCTCCTGACACTTCTTTTTATTCTGGGTTCCAGCATTCGCCGGAATAATGACGTTAGTATCCTGTTTAAAGCGCCTATAATTCCATTTGATAGTTTATGATGACTCACGAACAAAAACGTAAAATCGAAGGTATCCTTGCTCTCTCGCTGAGCGGACTCGCTGCCGCGATCGGTCTTTTCTGGCTTGTGTACATTCTGGCCGATGTGATCATCAACGGTCTGGGGGCCCTCAAAGTAAGCCTGTTCCTCAACGACCCTGCTCCCGCGGGGGTCGAGGGAGGCGGATTGAGGAATGCTTTTGTTGGGCAGCTGATGATCACCTTCGCAGCTACCTTGATCGGCGTCCCCATCGGTGTGCTCGGCGGGACGTTTCTGGCAGAATACGCACGCGGGAGAAAAATCGCAAGAACCATCAGCATTCTTTCCGACATCATGGTCAGCGTTCCTTCGATCGTCGTTGGCGCTTTTGTCTATGCCATACTCGTCCGACCGCTCCATCATTTCAGCGGCTGGGCAGGCGCTTTCGCCCTTTCAATTATCATGATCCCCGTGGTGCTCCGGACGACGGAGGACATGCTGTCGCTTGTGCCGTGGACCCTTCGCGAAGCGGCGTTCGCGCTCGGCGCGCCCTATTACAAAGTGATCATACAGGTCGTCTACCGTGGGGCGGCCACAGGGATTCTCACAGGCATTCTCCTTTCGATCGCTCGCGTCGCGGGAGAAACGGCGCCGCTTCTCTTTACGTCGTTTAACAACAATTTTTTCTCCGGCCAAATGAACGGGCCCCTCGCTTCGTTGACAGTCACAATCTTTCAGTACGCGATGGGCCCTTATAAAAGCTGGCATTCACAGGCCTGGGGCGCTGCGTTCATCATCACCCTTTTTATTCTCGGACTGACGATCGCAGGCAGATTAGTCATCAAGTGGAGGTATAAGCGTTGACAGCACAACTCGAGATGGAAGTCAGGGACCTTGATTTCTATTACAACGGAGATCTTCACGCGCTCCGGGCGATATCGCTGCCGATTTACAAAAACAACGTAACGGCGCTGATCGGACCCTCGGGCTGCGGCAAAACCACGCTGCTCCGCTGTTTTAACCGCATGCACGACCTCTATCCCAAGCACCGGTACGGGGGAGAAATCTTCTTTCAGGGAAACAATATTCTTGGCGAGGGCACAGATCTAATCAATCTCCGGAGCCGCATCGGAATGGTATTCCAGAGACCGACGCCTTTCCCCATGTCTATTGCCGAAAACATTGCCTACGGCTTGCGGCTCAAGGGAATCAGAAAAAAAAGCGAGCTCGTTGAGCGAATTGAGCGGTCGCTCAGACATGCGGTGCTCTGGGAGGAGGTGAGGGACAAGCTGAACGCCAGCGCCTATGACCTGTCGGGCGGGCAACAGCAGCGGCTTGTAATAGCGCGCGCCCTGGCCGTGGAGCCGGAAATCCTTCTTTTCGACGAACCGACTTCGGCCTTGGACCCCATCTCAACGGCCAAAATAGAAGAGCTGGTCGTCAACCTCAAGAAGGATGTTACCATTATCATTGTAACGCACAACATGCAGCAGGCGGCGCGCGTCTCGGACATGACGGGATTCCTCTATATGGGCGAACTCATCGAGTATGGTACCACGGAGAAGATATTCACCAATCCTGACAAGAAACAGACTGACGATTATATAACGGGAAGATTCGGGTAAGAAAATACAGGGTCACGTAGAAAGCAACGCAAAACCTTTCAGCCGGGTACTCACGCTTTACCGCGCTACTTGACCCTTGCCCCTTGCATCTCGACTCTTGACCCTATGTTCTACAGGAGGCAAAATGACCGCGCAGAAAGAACAGGACATCGAAAAACTCAAGGAACGCATCCTCAAGATGGGATCCTTTGTCGAGGACGCAATCAGGAAATCCATCAAGGCCCTTGTAGAGCGAGAGCGCGAGCTGGCCATCTCGGTGATCGACGGCGATGCCATCGTGAACAACTACGATGTAGAAATCGAGGAGGAGTGCATCCGGTTCTTGGCCATCTGGCAGCCCACAGGCAGCAACCTCCGTCTGGTGACGACGGCTATCAAGATTATCACTGACTTGGAGCGCATGGGTGATCTGGCTGTGGACACCTGCGAACGGGCCATCGAGATGCTGGATGAGCCACCGCTCAAGCCATTTATTGACCTCCCCCGCATGGCCGAGGCGGCCCAGAAAATGCTCAAGGACAGCCTTGACGCTTTTGTGACCCAGGACGCTGATCTGGCCATGCAGGTCTGCGAGGCCGATGATTTCGTGGACAATCTAAACCAGCAGCTATTCAACGAGTTGCTGCTCTATATGCTCAAGGACTCGAAAAACATCAGCCGTGCTGTTCGCCTTACCTATATAGCCAAGTATATCGAACGCATCGCCGATCATGCCACGAATATTGCGGAGATGGTGGTCTACATGGTCAAGGGCAAGGTGATCCGCCATATGGCCTGCGAGACACTCCGGCATGAAAAAAGCAAGGAGTGACGGAAAGGCCGCCTATCCGCAACAAATTGTTCCCATCGTGAACGAATGCAACAGAGGAACAGGAAAAGAGGCTGAAGAATCCAGTCCCGTCGCCCTTATTTCTTCAATCTCCCGTTGATTTTCCAGCTGTGCCTGCAACACCTTCCCTGCTCATAATGCTTTGTTCCCATCCCATAAAATGTTTGACAAATCACACCGTTACGATGTAAAATCTTTACTTCGGCCTTCACCGGCCAGATTTTCATGCGCTGTCACCCCAGACGATAACGGCGAGCGGTAGATTCCGATGTCTATCAATTCACTGCCGCGCTCGCAGGCGGCATCCTCAGAAAGATATTCATGAATTCTGTGTCCAAACAAATCGAGCAACCTCTACTGCGAGACCTTGTCATCCTGACCGTCCTGATCGCTGTCTTTTTCGGTTTTATGATCGGCAACCGCCCCTTGTCCGTTCCTGATGAAGCCCGGTACGTCGAGATTCCGCGCGAAATGGTCGCAACGGGAAACTATCTCACTCCCCGCCTTAACGGGGTAAAATACTTTGAAAAACCTGCTCTCTTCTACTGGTTAGAGGCCTTGTCGATCAAGCTTTTCGGTCTCCATGAGTCCACCTTGCGTCTCTGGCCCGCCGTTTTCGCTCTCTTCGGATGCCTCTCGGTTTACGGCGCGGGCCGCCGCATCTTCGGACGCCGGGCCGGGCTGGTTGCCGCTATCGTCCTGGCCACCAGCATTCTGTATTACAGCTTGAGCCGGGCGATCATTCTCGACATGCCGGTTTCCGCCTTCCTTACTGCTGCGCTCCTTTCCTTTCTGATTGGCATGCACGAGGTCCCGGGCCTACGGCGAAAGCTCTTCCTCTGGAGCTTTTACGTTTTTTGCGCCCTCGCAGTCCTGACCAAAGGGCTTATCGGCATCGTCATCCCGGGCATGATCATCGGCGCATGGATCATCATCCTCGGGGAATGGCGCATCCTCAGAACCATCTATCTCCCCTCAGGGCTTGCGCTGTTCCTGCTCATCGCCGCACCATGGCATATCCTCGTCATTCGGGCCAACCCCGAATTTTTTCATTTTTACTTCATACAGGAGCACTTCCTGCGCTACCTGACCAAGATGCACGGCCGCTACCATCCGCCGTGGTTCTTCATTCCCATTATTCTTGTCGGACTGTTTCCCTGGAGCGCCTTTCTTATGCAGGCAGTCAGACACAGTCTTCCTGCCACATGGCGAGAACGGCACGAGCACCGCGATGCCCTCTTTCTGATGCTCTGGGCGGGACTGGTGTTTCTCTTTTTTACAGCATCGGATTCGAAGCTGGCGCCCTATATTCTTCCCGCTTTTCCACCTCTGGCCCTCCTAATCGGTCGTTACCTGGCCGTGGCATGGGGTAGCAAGGAGTTCCCCGGACTGCGCCTCGGATACCATATCCTCCTGACAGCCGCACTGCTGCTGGCAGGAGCTTTTCTGCTAGCCCCTTATGTTGCACCGACGGAGAATGTTCAGACCCTGGGTAAATACAGCTACTTGTTTGCGATTACCCTGGTCGTGGGAGCCGGGCTAGCGTGGGCGCTGGCACGGTACCGCGGTCTTCAGCCATCCTTTATCGCCGTTGTCGCCATGTCCGTGCTTTTCCTGCTCGAAGTGAACGCGGCCGCGCCCCGTGTTCAAGCAAATTCGATCAAGGACCTTGCAGTGACGCTGAAGCCCCTGCTGAAGCCGGGTGATGAGGTCGCCAGCTATTCGACCTATTACCAGGACCTGCCCGTGTATCTTGAAAAGCGCATCATTGTCGTGGGCTGGAAAGGCGAGCTCGAATTCGGCACTCAAGTGGAGGACACCACGCAGTGGATGATGGAACCGGACGCATTTTGGAAACGGTGGCAGGGTCCCGAAACGATTTACATGATTACCGGTAAGGATACTTATGAGGCCATGCGCCACAACCCTAAGCTCAAATTATTTCCCGTAGAAGAAGATCAGGGTAATATTGTGCTGTCCAATAGAGAGGTCAAATGATGGGCTATCTCCCCCTTATTCTGCTCGGCGTTATGCTGAATGCCGCTGCCCAGTTGTTTCTGAAGGAGGGGATGCGCCGGATCGGCCATTTTGACTTCGTCTGGGCCAATGTCCTCCCGATTGCGGTCCAGGTGGCGGGAAATATTTTTATTCTCGGTGGTCTGCTTTGCTATATCGTAAGTGTTGCCGTCTGGCTCCTTGTCCTATCCCGCGTTGAAGTGAGCTTTGCCTATCCCCTGCTCTCGGTGGGGTACATCGTGAATGCCGTTGCAGGCTATTACCTGTTCCAGGAGAATCTTTCAGTCACGCGAATTACGGGGATCCTGATCATCTGTGTGGGCGTGTATTTCGTGACAAAGAGCTGAGAAGAAAACTGTTTCACCGCAGAGAAGGCGAAGTTGTAAGATTGTGATGTGAGCCTTCTATTCCTTGCACGTTTTTGACAGCAAGAACCCGCGACTTGAGCCGTTATGCGATGGGGATGACCTTTGAGAATATACCTTTTAAAACGAGGCAAATAATGTCGAATAACGCAAAAGAAGCATTTCTTCCTTTTTCCCGGCCGTCCATCAGCCAGGCCGCGATCGACGAAGTCGTGGCATGCCTTAAATCAGGCTGGATCACCACCGGCCCCCGGGTTAAGCAGTTCGAGGAGGACCTCAAGGCCTATGTCGGCGCGCCGTACGTTCTGGCCCTCACCTCGGCAACCGCCGGCCTCCACTTGGCGCTCGTCGCCCTTGACCTCAAACCCGGCGATGAAGTCATCACCACGCCCATGACTTTCGCGGCTACGCTGAACACAATCGTGCTCGCGGGTGGGAAACCGGTCCTCGTCGATGTCGAGCCCAGGACTTATAATATGGATGTAACAAAGATCGAGAAGGCGGTCACGAAGCGCACGCGCGCCATCATGCCCGTGCACTTTGCTGGCCTTCCCGTAGACCTCGATCCTCTCTACGCGATTGCGAAGAAGCACAACCTCCGCGTCGTTGAGGATGCGGCCCATGCCATCGGCTCGGAGTATAAAGGCAAACGCATCGGCAGCTACGGTGATATCCAAGTTTTCAGTTTTCACCCGAACAAGAACATGACAACCGGCGAAGGCGGATGCGTGGTTACGCGGGATGAAAAACTCGCCTCCCAGGTTGCCCTGCTCCGCTTCCATGGCATGGACCGGGAAGCCTGGAACCGGTTCGGTAAAAAGGGGAACCAACATTACGAGATCATCGCGCCGGGATATAAATATAACATGATGGATATCCAGGCCGCTCTGGGGCTGCACCAGCTGAAACAGCTCGACGGCTTCATCATGCGCAGGACCGAGCTTGCACTCCGGTACCACAGGCTGCTGAAGGACTGGCCCCAGTGGACCCTGACCGCGGCGCCGGCCTATTCACATCTCCACGCCTGGCACCTGTACGCGCCACTCATCAATCCCGAGTCGGCGAAGATGGATCGCGACGCGTTCATGCAGGGGATGAAGGAGCGCAACATCGGGACGGGCCTGCATTACCGTGCCGTGCACCTCTATCCATACTACCGGGAACACTTCGGCTTCAAGCCGGGAGATTTTCCGAATGCCGAGGCCATCTCGGACCGCATCGTAAGCCTGCCGCTTTTCCCGGCCATGACCGATGCGGACCAGGACCGCGTGGTTGCCGCTATGGCCGATCTGTTCGGGAGGAAGCAAGTCCCATGAAACCCTACGTCAGTATCGTTATCCCGGTTTATAACGAGCAGGACAACCTCGAATCCCTCTTCACGCGCCTGACCACGGTGATGGACAAGACGGGAAAGCCCTACGAAATCCTGTTCACCAACGACGGGAGCCGCGACCGCTCCCGGGACATGCTCAGGAATTTTTTTGAGCAACGACCGGACCGGATCCGGGTCATAGATTTCAACGGGAACTTCGGACAGCACATGGCCATCATGGCCGCCTTCGAACGTGTGCGGGGCGAGGTGATCGTGACCCTGGATGCCGATCTTCAGAATCCGCCCGAGGAAATTCCGAAACTTCTCGCGGCAATCGAGGCAGGCCATGACGTCGTGGGGGGGTACCGGAAGAACCGCCAGGACACTTTCTTCCGGAGGTATGCGTCAAAGGTCATCAATGGGATCCGCGCGAAGATCACCAACATCCAGATGCGGGACCAGGGCTGCATGCTCCGCGCGTACCGGAAGAACATCATCGAAAGCATTGTGGCAAGCGAGGAGACCTCGACGTTCATCCCCGCGCTCGCTTACAGTTATGCGGCCAACCCCACTGAAGTGGAAGTCGAGCATGCGGCGCGCGCGGCAGGTGAATCCAAATACCACCTCTATGACCTGATCCGCTTGAACTTTGACCTCATGACCGGATTCTCCATCGTACCGTTGCAGGTGTTCACCGTTTTCGGCATCCTCGTATCGATGCTCAGCACCCTCTTTGTAATTTACCTGTTCATCCGCCGCCTTGTCATAGGCCCCGAGGCTGAAGGGGTATTCACCCTCTTTGCGATACTCTACTTCCTCGTGGGCATCGGCATCATGGGGCTCGGCATCATTGGCGAATATATCGGCAGAATCTATAGGGAAGTGAGGCGCAGGCCGCGGTTCGTGATCCGCGAAGTCTACGAAAAAATCAATGACTAAACCAGCCATCCTTGTTTTTGCGTACCACGACGTCGGCTATGAGTGCCTGGACGTTCTGATACAGAATGACGAATACATCCTCGCTGTCATAACGCACAAAAACAACCCCACCGAAGAGATCTGGTTCCGTTCCGTTGAGGACTTAGCAAAGAAGTACGACATCCCGGTCCATACCCCGGAGTCAGTAAACACTCCTGATTGGATCGCGCGGATCCGCTCCTGGGAGCCGGACCTGATTTTCTCCTTCTATTACCGCAGCATGATCAACGAGGAGATCCTGGGCATCCCCCGCCTCGGCGCGTTCAATATGCACGGTTCGCTCCTTCCGAAGTACCGCGGCCGTGTTCCGATCAACTGGGCAATCCTGCACGGCGAGAAGGAAACGGGCGTGACGCTCCATCATATGGTGAAGCGCGCCGATGCGGGCGACATCGTGGACCAGGAAGTGGTGCCCATCGGCCATGATGAGACAGCGCGGGAAGTGTTCGCCAAATGCGTCAAGGCAGCCCGTCTTGTGCTCGAAAGACAGCTGGATGCCCTGACGACGGGGACCGCGCCACGGCGTGAACAGAATGAATCGCAAGCAACCTATTTCGGCGGGCGCACACCTGAGGACGGGCGCATCGACTGGACACAAAGCGCTGAGAAGATATATAATCTCATCCGCGCGGTGACCCAACCCTATCCGGGTGCATTCACCGATGTCGGGGGTAAACGCATGATCATCTGGTGGGCCGCGCCCCTGCCCGGCGGGAACGGCGTTCCCGGAGAGGTTCTGTCTTTGGAACCACTTCGCGTGACAACGGGAAACGGCGTTCTGGATATCGTCAATTGGGAATGGGAAGATGATGAGATGCACGAATTGAGGGTAGGCCAGGTGCTCGGTGCGTAATTTCCCTGCATTCTTCCCAGTCGGTTCTTCCCGTCCCCGCATCCATCTTGATTTGCATGAACAAACCCTGTCTCCGATACATTCATTCGAGGATGACAAAAGGAAATGGAGCATTTCATGAGCCTAAAAATTTTGATCTTCGGTGTCAACGGCTTCATCGGAAACAGCCTGACAGAATACATTCTGAAAAACAAGGACTGGGAGGTCTACGGCATGGATATGGCCGCGGACAAGCTTGAACAGTGCCTCGGGCATGAACGATTCCACTTCGTTGAGGGTGACATCACCATTAACAAGGAATGGATCGAGTATCACGTCCGGAAATGCGATATCGTCATCCCGCTCGTGGCCATTGCCACACCGGCAACCTACGTACAGGACCCCCTCCGTGTGTTTGAGCTGGACTTCGAGGCGAATCTCGACATCGTCCGCAAATGCGTAAGGCATAAGAAACGGGTGCTCTTCCCTTCTACTTCGGAGGTGTACGGCATGTGTATGGACCGGGAGTTCGATGAGGAACTGTCGAATCTTGTTCTCGGCCCGATCAGCAAGCCGAGGTGGATCTACTCCTGTTCCAAGCAGCTCATGGACCGCGTGATCCACGCCTACGGGATGAAGGAGGGCCTTCATTACACGCTCTTCCGCCCCTTCAACTGGATCGGTCCCAAGCTGGACAATATCCTCGAACCAAAAGAAGGCAGCTCCCGCGTCCTCACCCAGTTTATCGGCAATATTTTACGGGGTAAGGACATACAGCTCGTTGACGGTGGCGAACAGCGCCGGAGCTTCACATACATCGATGACGGGATCGATGCCCTCATCCGCATCATCGAGAATAAGAACGGTGCCGCCGACGGCCGCATTTTCAATATCGGCAACCCTGCGAACGATGTCTCGATCAGGGAGCTGGCGGAGACGCTGATCGCGCTCATCAAGACTTATCCCACATACGCGAAGCTCGCCGACAGCGTGAAGCTTGTTTCCGTCCAATCAAAGGAATATTACGGCGAGGGATACCAGGACATCCTGACTCGCGTCCCGTCGATCAAAAATGCGAAAAAGTATCTCGGATGGAAACCGACAACCGATCTGAAAACCGGGCTCAGGAAAACCCTGGACTATCACCTCGGCAGGCCGTCGACGGAGCTGGATATGTAGCGCAAAGAGAATGTCTGACGACCCGGGTCTCTGTCCGTAGCCGGCATTCGCGCTTGCCCAAAATAGTATCAATACGCTTGTTTTTTTTTCGTTTCCCCATATGTTCTGTTTTTAGCTTGAACAGCTGCGAGGATATTTGCATCATGCTTCTTCGCTCCGAATCATTATCAGTGTCATGACCGAACTCGCAATCAAAATCGACGTGGACACCGACCGAGGCACGCGCATCGGCGTGCCAAACCTCCTTGACCTATTCGATGAATTCGGCATCAAGGCCACTTTCCTCTTCTCCCTCGGTCCCGACAATACAGGCCGCGCCATAAAGCGCATTTTCCGTCCCGGCTTCCTGAGCAAAGTGAGCCGCACGAGTGTCATATCAACTTACGGCATCCGCACACTCCTGAACGGAGTTCTGTTGCCTGGACCACATGTGGGTCGGAGAAACGAAGGCGTCATGAAGCTTGCACGGGAGAAAGGACATGAAGTCGGCATTCATTGCTACGATCACATCCGCTGGCAGGACGGCCTCGCCAAGATGACGCGTGATGAAGTGTTCGAGGAGTTCGGCAAGGCGCGGCGGGAATTCGAGCGGATTTTCGGCGAACGGGCAAGGACCGCGACTGCGGCGGGATGGCAGGTAAACGCTTACAGCCTCGCCGCCTATGACGATGCCGAGCTCCTTTACGCAGGCGATGCCCGCGGTCGCTATCCCTTCTTTCCCCGCGTACAGGGAGCGGTATATCGGACGATGCAGATTCCCACGACCCTCCCGACTCTTGATGAGTTGCTTGGACGGCCGGAATATCCCGAGAATCGCCTTGCCGATTATTACCTGTCTCTTCTGCGGCCTGATGCGTTGAATGTTCTTACCATACACGCGGAAGTAGAGGGGATGAAGAACCTCGCCTTTTTCCGTTCTCTTCTCAGCCAGATAGGGGTGCGCGGGATCCGAATCTTGAGACTTGATGATCGGGCGAAAGGGATCCTGAAAAACCGATCGTCGCTTCCCGTTTGCGATCTTGTTCCGGGCACAGTTGACGGACGCAGCGGGACCATTGCACTCCAAAAATTCTAAGCACTGCGGTATCCGGCGGCGACAACAAGCGGTAAGCCGAATCTCTTAAAATAACAGGGCCTTGCCCGACTGTTTTCCCGACAACAACAGTCTTCGACCATCAGATTCTTTTTGACAATCACCCGTTATTCCATTATATTTAAAAAGGAATCGTCGCAATCCGGCCCATTACTCCCCTGAAGGAGAGTGTCAATGATCCCCACCGTCGAATGGAAAGACGGCATCGTTCGCATGCTGGACCAGACTAGACTGCCCTTGGAAACGGTTTACAATGACTGCAAGGACTACCAGACTGTTGCGCGGGGTATCAAAGAGCTCTGGGTGCGCGGCGCCCCCGCTATCGGTGTCTCAGCCGCCATGGGACTGGCCCTCGGTGCTCGACAGGTGACCGCATCCACCTTTGAGGAATTCTGGCCGAAATTCGAAGAGATCTGTGCTGTCATGGCGTCGACCCGGCCCACAGCGGTGAATCTTTTTTGGGCTATCGAGCGGATCAAACAATTCGTACAAGCGAATCGGGATAAAAGCATCGACGACATCAGCGCTCTCCTTGTAGAAGAATCCCAGCGCATGCTGATGGAGGACATTGCCACCAATAAAATGATCGGCAGCTACGGATCGGTTTTCCTTTCCGACGAAGACAATGTTGTAACGCACTGTAACGCAGGGTCGATCGCCACCGCCGGCTACGGCACGGCCGAAGGCGTCATGCGCGCCGCGGTCGAGGAAGGGAAAAGGATCCATGTCTATGTCGATGAAACGCGCCCCGTGCTCCAGGGCGCGCGCCTGACGGCGTGGGAACTGATGCAGGAAAACATCCCCTGCACGCTGATCACCGACAACATGGCGGGTTATTTCATGTATCATGATATGATCGACGTAGCCATCGTAGGAGCTGACCGCATAGCGAGAAACGGGGATGTGGCGAATAAGATCGGCACGTACAGCTTAGCGGTCCTCTGCAAAGAGCACGGAATCCCCTTCTACGTTGCCGCGCCGCTCTCCACCATCGATTTCAAAATTGAAGCAGGCTCTTCCATCCCCATCGAGGAACGCGATCCCCGCGAGGTAACCCATGTATTCGGCAAGGTTCAGATCGCTCCGAGCGGCGTGAACGTAGCAAACCCAGCCTTCGATGTTACGCCAGCCCGCTACATCACGGCCATTATTACCGAAAAGGGGGCGTTTCATACAAAGGACATCCACAAACTTGCCGACAACAAGGCCGACCCTGAAAGATTCAGATTGAAATAACACTATCTACCTTACCATCTACACGGCATGTGGAGTTGATCATCTTCTTGTTGGGTGACAGAGAAGAAACCTGAACTCTAGACTTTGATCCTGGGAAATCCTGTATGGCAATCTATCCCCGGCGGAGGGCTGAATGAAGCAGACTGTTCTTCATCGGAAACACGAACTGCTGAATGCGAAGATGACGGAGTATCAGGGATGGCAGATACCTCTACAGTTCTCCGACATCCAAGACGAGTATCATGCCGTCCGCCACGCCGTAGGGCTCTTCGACATAAGCTATCTGGGGAGAATCGAGGTCGCCGGCCCAGAGGCTCCCACCCTGCTCCAAAACATCACAACCTCAAACCTTTCGAAAATTCGCGAGGGTTCGGCCCACTATGGCCTTATCTGCAATGACGCGGGACGCATTCTTGACGATATTTTCATCCACCACCTCGCCGCCGCAGCAAAGACTCCCGGCGGACGCTACCTCCTGTCCACTAATGCATCCAATACTGAAAAAATACTGGACTGGCTCAAGAAGCATGCTTCCGGAGAGGTACAGATCGAGGACCGGTCGCAGGCCACAGCGCAGCTCTCCCTCCAGGGCCCGAAATCACTCCGCATCATGGAGAAACTTCCCAGCTTGCAATTTAAAAAATTAAAGCTCCGGTCGATCCGGGACATGGCGTACGACGATACCTCGGTACTCGTACTGCGGAGCGGCTATACGGGGGAGCACGGATACGAGATCATTGTTCCCGCGGACCAGGCTGAAGCTCTCTGGGAGGCCCTGTTAACCGCTGGCGCCGATGAGGGCATACTTCCCTGCGGTTTCGCCTGCCGGGATGTCTTGCGCATTGAAATGGGCTATCTCATGTACGGTTATGATATTGATGAGACACGAACGCCTGTCGAGGCCGGGTTGTCTCGATTCATCGATTTCAAGAAGGAATTCATCGGGAAAGACGCCCTACAGCGAATCAAAGCCGACGGCCCGAAACAGATGCTGGCGGGCTTTGTCCTGCTGGATAAAGGAGTCCCGAAAAATGGCGGCAGCATCTACTCTGAAAACCGGGAAATAGGCGCCGTAACGAGCGGGGGGCTGTCACCCGACCTGCGCAAGGGCATTGGTTTGGGCTATGTCTTCAGCCGTTACGCGCAAGCCGGACAGGAGATAGAGATAGAACTCCGAGACCGCGAAATTGCTGCAAAGATCGTGGAACTGCCCTTTTATCGGAAAAAGTGAGCGTCAAGCCGGGGGGCTTCTCCAACTGACTCAACTCTGGGGGACTCATAAAAAAAGTTGTATTTCTCCTAGACCTGTCCGACACCTCATGCCTGAAAAGACAGAACCGCAATAGAGACCTGTTTTCAATTCCGCTAAGTTTAAAATACCCGGCCGTTGTTCTGCATCCGGAATCCCTGAGGTTTGCACTGTCGTGGTGAAGGCAAAAAAAGACCCCGCCGATTTAATTCCGGCGGCGCTTTCCTTACTCCGTCAATAGCCTGGCAATGTCAGGCTTAATCACCTGCAAACTCTGTCAATGCGAAAACGTTATACCCCTTTTCCAGCAGTTTTTTCTTTCCCCCCACATCGGGCAGGTCGACGATAAAAGCCATCTCCACCACGACAGCGCCGAGTTTTTCGACAAGGGCCGCGGCTGCCAGGGCAGTGCCGCCAGTTGCGAGGAGGTCGTCGATGAGAAGCACGCGCTCGTTTTTCTTCAGCGCATCCTTGTGGATCTCGATGCGGTCAGTGCCGTACTCAAGTAAGTACTCCTGGGACTCAACCTCGGCCGGCAGTTTTCCCTTCTTGCGGATCGGGACAAATCCCCTGCCGAGCGTATATGCCAGCGCCGAGCCGATGATAAAACCCCGTGATTCGATGCCGACGACGGTGTCGAAATCGAAATCCGCATGAATATATCGTTGAGTCAGCGTATCAATAACGAGCCGGAACCCGACGGGATCCTTGATAAGCGTGGTGATGTCGCGGAACATGATCCCCTTTTTGGGATAATCGGGTATTGTTCTGATCCTTGATTTAATCGTCACTCTTCTCTCCTTCAATCATTTTCCGACAACGCTGCAGCGGGGCGCATGCGAATTCTGCATCCTGAACATGACGCTCTCCATTCGCGGTTCTCCGGTTTCAGCAATTCCCGGCTTCAACCTCACCGGTCTCTTTGTACCGCTCTACACCTATCCGATACAGGTCTTCGCCATGAACGTCATTCACGACGATAGCGGGGAAGTTTTCCACCTCGAGCCGCATCACTGCCTCGGCCCCAAGTTCAGGATAGGCGACCACCTCGGCCTTTTTGATGGTCTTGGAAATAAGAGCTCCGGCGCCGCCTATGGCCGCAAAGTAGACGGCTTTATAATGTTTGATCGCGTCTTTTACTTCCTGTCCGCGAGGCCCTTTGCCGATCATGCCCTTCAGCCCAAGTTCGAGCAGCGCAGGCGTGTACTTGTCCATGCGGTAACTCGTGGTCGGTCCCGCAGATCCGATGGCCCTCCCCGGTGGCGCTGGCGTCGGCCCAGTGTAATATAGAATTTGGCCTTTGAGGTCAAAAGGCGGCTGTTCCCCCTTTTCGCGGCCTTCAATCATATACTTGTGAGCCATGTCCCTGCCGGTGTAAATGACGCCGGTAATGACCACGTGGTCTCCAGCCCTGAGCTTTACGATGACATCGTCTGTAAGGGGAGGACGCAATAAAATGGGATCGGACATGATAGACCTCTTTGGGCATGGCCCCTTGAGCATAAGGAACAGGCTTCGACAACCGTTACGAGGCAGGCACGTGTCCTCCGCTCGCTGTTTTCAAATCTAAAGAATAATCGTCTTGTGCCGTGCGGCATGACAATTAATATTCACCGCCACCGGAAGACTCGCGATGTGGCAGGGGAAACTTTCAACATGCACCGCCATGGCTGTTACCTTGCCTCCCAGTCCCTCGGGCCCAATACCGGTCTTGTTCACAGTCTTTAGCAGCATTTCCTCGAGCGAGGCCAGTTCCAGTTTGGCGTTCGGACTGCCAACGGGTCTGAGAAGCGCTTTCTTCGCAAGGAGCGCCGCCTTCTCGAAGTCACCGCCGATACCCACGCCGATAACAACCGGAGGGCAGGGGTTAGCGCCGGCCTTCTGCACGCACTCAAGCAGAAAGCTTCTGATGCCCTCAATGCCCTCGGTGGGTTGTAGCATCCGGATTACGCTCATATTTTCGCTCCCCGCCCCCTTGGGCATGAACGAGATCCTGAGTTTGTCGCCCGGCACCAGCTCGGTGTAAATGATGGCTGGCGTGTTGTCGCCCGTGTTCTTCCGGGAGATCGGGTCTACTACGGATTTCCGGAGAAAGCCCTCCCTGTATCCTTTCCGGACGCCTTCATTAATAGCGTCTGCGAGAAAGCCGTTTTTGATTCGCAGGTCCTGGCCGATCTCGACGAAGAAGATGGCGATCCCCGTGTCCTGGCACAGGGGAATGTGTTCCTCTCGAGCTATACGGGCGTTCTCCTTGAGGAGCCCGATGATTTCCTTTGCCGTGGGCGCGGTCTCGGTCTCCAGCGCCCGGTCAAAGGCCGTCATCACATCGTCGCTCACGTTGTATGCCGCGTCGATGCAGATCTGCGCCACATTGTCCCTGATTTCGTCTACATGAATTTCGCGCATCCCGATCTCACCGCCTCTACCGACTTCATGAACGCCGCGTTCTCTTCGGAGCTCAGTTTGATCTCGATGACCTGCTCAACCCCGCCTGCTCCAAGTTTCACCGGCACACCGGCGAAGGTGTCCTTGACGCCGTATTCTCCGGCAAGACAGGTTGAACAGGGAAGAATCTTCTTCTTGTCGAGCAGCACGGCGTCGACCATCTCGAGGGTCGCCGCCGAGGGTGCATAGTAGGCACTCCCGGTCTTGAGCAGCGCAACGATTTCGGCGCCGCCGTTCCGGGTGCGCTCGACCAGCTTGTCGATTGTTTCTTTTTTCATCAATTCCGTGATCGGTATTCCCGCCACCGTCGAGTACCGCGGCAGCGGGACCATGGTGTCACCATGCCCACCGAGCACAAAGGCATGAGTGTTCTCAACCGAAACCGCCAGTTCCAAGGCGATAAACGTGCGAAAACGCGCAGAGTCGAGTACGCCACCCATGCCGATCACCCGTTCGCGCGGGAAACCGCTAGCCTTCATGGCGACATAAGCCATGACGTCCATGGGGTTGGTGACTACTATCATGACCGCCCGGGGTGAACGCATGCCGGTCTCCTTGGCGACTTTCGTTACGATGGTGCCGTTCGCTGCGAGCAGGTCGTCACGGCTCATGCCTGGCTTGCGCGCCAAGCCGGCCGTAATCACGATAATATCGGACCCCGCAGTTTCGTCATAGCTGTTCATGCCGATGACTTTCGTGTCGTACCCCATCACCGGCCCGGCTTCAAGCAGGTCGAGTCCCTTTCCCTGCGGAACGCCCTCGACCACATCCACCATCACAACATCCGCAAGCCGGGCTTCGGCAATCCGCTGCACCAGCGTTGCTCCGACATTGCCCGCGCCAACGACCGTTACTTTCTTCCTCACTCCGCCACCCCCTGTCTTTGCAATGGTTTCAATGATCTAAGCCGTTTCGACAGATTGAACCGCGTACGGTTATAATTTTGTGACCTTTACCTTAGTGATCTTTCTCCCCTCAAGCTCAAGAACTTCAAGCTTGAGGTTTCTGTACTTCAGCTGCTCGCCTACCCTGGGCATTCTGCCAAAAAGCCCGAACACAAAGCCGCCGAGCGTGTTAAAGTCCGAGGACTGAAGGGTTGTACCGAGCAGTTCGTTCACTTCATCGAGGTCTGACTGACCCGAAACCACAAAGTTCTTCTCATCGACCACCTCGACATCCTTCTGCTCGGCTTCCAATTCATCATGGATACTGCCCACGATCTCTTCGATCAAATCCTCGAGGGTCACGAGTCCGGACGTTCCGCCGTACTCGTCAATAACGATGGCAAGTTGGAACCGATCGCGCTGCATTTCCGACAACAATTCGCTCACCCGTTTGTTCTCGGGGATGAAGTATGCCGGTCTGATAAATTGTTGAATCCCCTCCTCGCGCTTTACGTCTCCAGCGGACATGGCGACAAGAATATCCTTGATGTACAGGATCCCGACAACCGTATCAATCGTATCCTCTATGACGGGGTAGCGTGAATAACCGAATTCGGATACAAGGGTGAATACTGCCTGGAGGGTTACGTTCGACGGAACGCTCACAATTTCGGTCCTGGGCCGCATGGCTTGCGATGCGAGCGTATCACCGAACTCGAAGACCTTATGCAGCAGCTCCTTTTCCTCCTCCTTGAGAGAACCCCGCTCCTCGCCGAGGTTGATCATTGCCTTGATGTCCTCTTCGGTAACCACCGCCGCACAGGACAGTCCCTGCGGACCCGGCCCGACCAGGAAGTCTGCTGCCTTTGAAAACAAGCGGTTCAGGGGGGAGAAAAACCTGTTTATGACCTGAAGCGCCGGAGCGACGGCAAGGGAAAAGGTATCGGGATTTCTGCAGGCAATCCCCTTGGGAATCATTTTGGCGAAAAAAACAACGCACCCGCTCATCACCATCACCGAGACGAATGCGGCCAGTGCCATCTGAGCGAAAACACGGAGCGCCATTATCGTGCCGAGAATGACCGATAGAATGATCAGAAAATTTTCAAACAGCATCAGGGAGACGTGGAGTCGATCGCGGTCCTGGCTGAGGGAAAGAACGGTTTGCGCACGGATGTTTCCAGCCTCGGACAGCTGGTGGAGGTGCGCCTTGTTCGAGAAGACAATGGCCGTCTCCGCGCCAGCGCAGAAAGCGGCCATAAGAATGCTCAGGCCGGTCGCCGCCAACAGTGCGACATTGCCGGTTATGATCGTGATAAAAGTATCCATGGCAAACAAAGGGGCGGGGGACGCGAGAGCACGGTCAGGGTCTTGTTCGTCTTCCCTGAACCCACGAACCGGTCCGATCGCCGTTATCTTCTTACGTTTTCTCCCCCGTTACCCTAATAACCTCATCGAAGGTGGTCTCGCCTTTCAGCATCTTGCGCACTGCTGCATCATGCAGGACGACCATGCCATCCGAGACAGCCGTTTTCCTGATGGAATCGGCATCCGCTTTCTCCCGGACAACGGCCCTGATCCTATCGTTAATTTCCATGACCTCGAAGATGCCGGAGCGTCCAGCATATCCCGTTCCCCGGCACTGGGGACAGCCCTCGCCGTATTTCACAACAGCCTTTTGATTCTTGTCCGACGCCAAACCAACGGCCTGCGCTTCTTCAGGTAGAAGTTCGTAGGTTTTCTCGCAGTGCTTACAGATTTTTCTGACCAGCCGCTGCGCCATGACGCCGATGATGGTCGAGGAAATGAGGTACGGCGGAACACCCAGGTCAAGCAGCCGAGTGATCGCGCTCGGAGCGTCATTCGTGTGGAGGGTGGAAAAAACGAGGTGTCCTGTGAGCGCCGCCTGGACGGCATTCTCCGCTGTTTCAAGGTCGCGGATCTCGCCGACCATGATAATATCCGGGTCCTGCCGGAGGATCGTCCTGAGTGTGCTGCCGAAGGTGATGCCGATCTGCGGCTGGACGCTCACCTGGTTGAATTTGTCGTTCACCATTTCGATGGGATCCTCGATGGTCACTACGTTCACTTCGGGCGTGGCTACGGTTTTAAGCGCCGAATACAACGTCGTGGTCTTTCCGCTTCCCGTCGGGCCGGTCACCAAGATGATGCCGTGGGGCTTTCCAATGAATGATCGGAACAGCTCGTATTCCCTGGGTTCGAAGCCAATCTCCTCCAGGTCTTGGAGCAGGATATCAGGGTCAAAGATCCTGATCACGACCTTTTCCCCAAAGGCGGTTGGCATCGTTGATACACGGAGTTCCACCTCGCGCGACTTGTACTCGGTCTTGATCCTGCCGTCCTGGGCTCGTCGCTTCTCGGCAATGTCCATGCGGGAGAGCATCTTAATGCGTGAGACAACAGCGGGGTGAACCACCTTCGGTATCCTGTTGATGGTGGTAAGCAAACCGTCGATCCGAAGACGGACCTCCCCGGCACCGCGTTTGGGCTCGATGTGGATGTCGCTCGCCCGCTGGTCAAAGGCGTAGCGGAACAGAAATTCCACGGCGTTCACGACGTGCTTGTCCGTGGCCTCTATCTCGGAAACCGACTTCATCTTGACGAACTGCTCAAGGTTCCCGAGATCAGCCGAGGGGGCCATCTCCTTTTCCGCCGCGATCACCGATGAGCGGAACCCGTAGAATTCGGTGATGATCTTGAGGATATCCGTCTTGGGAGCAACGATGCGCTTGACCTTGTACCCCATCCGCTCGATATTCTCGGTGACTTCAATATTATAAGGATCGGCAACGGCAAGGGTCAACGTATCGTCCTCACGTTCGATCGGCACTGAGACAGCCCGTCGCGCAAAAGCCCGCGATAAGATCTGCGTTGTAATATCGGGATTGAGCTTCAGGGGGTCTATCTTTTTGAAAGGCAGTCCGGCGTGGGCCGCAACCGCCTCGGTAATGTCATCCTCGGTCAGAATCTGTCCTGGAGCGCCGGCCAGTTCCAGGTTCAGCGACGCTGCCACCTCAATGGCCGATATTTCGTCTTCGATGTGCATTCTGCCCCGGTGCAGGGTTTCACCCCTGACCTTCAAGAGCTTCATCCGTTGCACATCCTGTTTTATCTTCATCTCCCGGGCTTGTTCAGGCGAAATTTTTCCGGCCTTGATCAGGATTTCTCCAAGCAGATCAATCGTCAGTTTCTTCATCAAATGCCCTGTGGGTAGCTGTTCTCCGACCCGCGCCTCACTACAACAGGTGGCCGGGCTTCGCTTGCTTCATTATACACGCAAATACGCTGTTGCGCTCCACTTTTCCCAGGCGCAGCATTTAAACATAAAGGCCCCCGCAGATGGGGGGCCTTGTATCATGCAATCGATGGACACGGATACACTATTTTTTCGCAGGTTTTGCCGGAGCCGGTGCCGGTGTAGATATTGCCGGTGCCGATGCAGAAGGCGGCATCACAGTTGGCTACGCAGCATGCTGAGGCGCTTCTTTTTTCTTCTCGCATCCGATACGAGCGATGGTAACAATGCTTATGAAGGCAAGGATAAGTACGATTATCCTTTTCGTGTACTTTCGTCTCCTATTGGCCTACCTGAGCGGGAAGAGCCGGTCCGCCGGGAAACAACCGTCCCGGTTATATAAGCTGAGTCTGTTACCCCTAGAGAATTCTCGTTGCGACCGATCGTGTGACAGTCAATTCCTTAACCTTCTGGCCGAGTTGTTCTTCCAGGATCTGCTGCTGCTCGTCGTTAAGGCGCAGCCGGAAGACTCTCAATTTGTTCAACGATCGCTTCGTAAGATATATCTCATGGAGCTCAAAACCGATCTGCTTTTTAATTTCAGCAATCTGTTGCGAGTTCAATTGAAGCTTTACGATCTCTTCCACCGCGCACCCTCCATAAAGGCCGATTATAAAAGCTTTAGCAGCGAAATTCAAGCTATTTTTGGCCGGTGCTTTGGCCGGCGTTCTGCCCCAATTATCACAACCGGGCGGCAACCACTATTACCTGTCCGATCTCGATGAATTTCGTTTTTCTGGTGACCCGAAATGATGCGCGGTGAAACTCTTTCCCGTATGAGCATCGAAACGTACAGACGCACTATATTCACGATCGACCTTGAACTCTGAACTTACTTCCTTTAGAACCCTTCCATCACCAGCTTTTTCGCAATCTGCTGGATGGCTGCTTCGACACCAACTTTTTCCACCTGCCCTGTCTTTCGTTCCTTGATCTCCACCAGGCCTTCTTTGAGATTTTTTTCTCCGATGATGATACGCCAGGGAATGCCGACGAGGTCGGCGTCCTTGAATTTTACACCCGCCCGCTCGTCACGGTCGTCCATCAGGACCTCGAACCCTTTCTCCTCCAGGGCAGTGTACATTTCCTCGGCAACATCCATGGACTTCACGTCATTGACGTTCACCGGCACGATCAGGAGCTGGTAGGGGGCGATGGCCAAAGGCCAGATAATGCCGTTTTCATCGTTTCCCTGCTCGATGGCCGCCGCTGCAATCCGCGCCGGTCCGATGCCGTAACTACCCATGACGATCGGTTTTTCACTCCCCTGCTCATCTAGATAATTCGCTTTAAGCGTTTCAGAATATTTCGTCCCGAGCTTGAAAATGTTACCAATCTCGATGACGCGGTCTATCCTGAGCGTATTGCCGCAGTGTGCGCAGGTGTCGCCCGCTTGGGCAACGTGGATGTCACTGAACTCGGCTTCGGGAAAGTGCATGTCCGCGGACACGCCCTTCACATGAAACCCTTCCTTGTTTGCGCCGGCAATATACAGCCCCTGTTTGAGCACTGGATCCGCGATTTTCCTGACCCGATGGCCCATGGGACCGATGAATCCTGCCGGAACATTGAGGTGTTCCTTAACCTCGTCCTTCTGAGCGGGTCGATGCGGTCCGATGAGTTTTGCAAGTTTCTTTTCATGCAGCGTCTGGTCACCACGGATCAGAGTGAGCACCGGTCCGTTGTCGCTCATGACCAGGATAGATTTGAGCAGGAGGTCGGGAGTTACCTTCAGAAACCGTGTCACTTCTTCGATAGTCCGTTTTTCAGGAGTCGCGACTTCTTCGTGATTTCCCTCAAAAACCGCTGTCGGTTTCGGGATTGACAGCGCCAGTTCCACGTTAGCCGCGTACCCGCAGCCGTCGCAAAGGGCTACCTCGTCCTCTCCGGCCGGCGAAGGCGCCATATACTCGTGCGCCATGGAGCCACCCATCATACCGGTATCGCTCTGGACCACATAGAATTTGAGGCCACAACGCGTATAAATTTTTTTATACGTTTCGAGGTGGAGTTGATAGGACTTATCCAGCCCTTCTTGATCCTTATCGAAACTGTAGGAGTCTTTCATGGTGAACTCACGGGTTCGAAGCACACCACTCTTGGGCCGAGCCTCATCGCGCAACTTCGTCTGGAGTTGATACCAAATCTGAGGAAGCTCCCGGTAAGAACGAATGTCATGAGCGGCCAGCCAGGTCATTGTCTCCTCATGGGTCATGGCCAGACACATGTCGCGGCCGCCGCGGTCCTTGAGTCTGAACATTTCGTCGCCGATGCTATCCCACCTCCCTGTTTGCTGCCAGACTTCGGCAGGGTTCAATACCGGCATGGTCACTTCCTGGCCGCCGATTGCATTCATCTCCTCGCGGATGATCCGGTTTATTTTTTCCATGACCCGGATGCCGAGCGGAAGATAAATATAAAGCCCGGCGGCAAGCTGTCGCACATAGCCTGCACGTACCATGAGTTTATGTGAAATCGCCTCCGCCTCGGATGGGGCTTCTTTCAGAGTCGGAATGAATAGTCGAGAATAGCGCATGAAACCTCCGATGAGTCAGTAGACGACAGCATAGGGTAAGCAGCGTATGGGGAAATCCAGCCTCAAGACTTTTCCGGTCTATTGTCTCCTGCCTCCCGTCTACTTGTTTTTGCTGCCTCCCGCCTGCTTGTTTCTAACGATTTCCTCAACTTCCTTCACTAATACATCAGCCAAATCCTTCTCGTCTAACTTTTTGATAATGTCGCCGTTCTTGAACAGAAGCCCGATGCCTTTGCCGCCCGCAATGCCCACATCGGCCTCGCGCGCCTCTCCCGGGCCGTTCACTACACACCCCATGACCGCAACGGTAATCGGCTCTTTAACCGAGGCCAAACGCCTTTCCACTTCCTGTGCCAAACCAATGATGTTGATCTCGGTTCTTCCGCAGGTGGGACAGGAGATGATGTTCACGCCATGCTGACGGATTTTCAGTGCCTTGAGAATTTCAAAAGCCACGCGCACTTCCTCGACAGGATCCGCTGTAAGGGATACACGCAACGTATCGCCGATGCCTTCGGCAAGCAGGATGCCGAGCCCAACGCTCGACTTGATTGTGCCAGAGAAGAGCGTACCTGCCTCGGAGATGCCAATGTGGAGCGGGTAATCGGATTGTTCCGAGAAAAGACGGTAGGCCGCCACGGTTGTCATCACGTCCGACGCTTTGAGTGAAACCTTAATATCGGAAAAATGAAGCTCCTCAAGAATCCGGAGGTGGCCGAAGGCGCTCTCAACAATGGCCTCAGGCGTTGGATGGTGATATTTCTCCATGAGATGTTTCTCGAGCGAACCGGCATTCACGCCGATACGGATCGGAATCCCCCTGTCTTTACACGATCGCACGACTTCGCTCACCTTGTCTCTTCCGCCGATATTGCCGGGATTGATCCTGAGGCCGTCCACGCCCTGCCTCACCGCTTCGAGCGCCAGACGGTAGTCAAAGTGGATGTCTGCAATGAGCGGCAGGTCGGTTCCTTTTCTGATTTTTCCGAGAGCAAGAGCGGCTTCTTCGTCAGGCACGGCAAGGCGCACGAGTTCGCAGCCGGCCTGTTCAAGTTGTCGTAACTGGGCAAGAGTCGCTTCAGCGTCTCGCGTGTCGGTATTGCACATTGACTGAACCGCAATAGGCGCGTTACCGCCGATCTTTACGGAACCGAGGGCGATTTGTCTGGTTTTTCTGCGTGTGATTGAGTTGTCCACATTCATCCTGGCGATTCTCCCGAACCGTTTCCTTCTCCGCTCCGGGTAGACAATCGATGAGAGGCGATAACTACTTGTGGAAAAACATCCTCATGACATCGTTATAGGACACGACCGCTATCAGTGTGATCAGGATGGCCGCGCCTATGCTCTGGGACACCTCCATGACCTTTCTGCTGATCGGCTTCTTGCGGATGGCCTCGATCACGAGGAAAAGAATCAGCCCGCCATCGAGTACCGGGATCGGCAGCAGGTTCAGGATGCCCAGCGAAATGCTGATCATAGCAAGGAGGGATAGGAACACCGACAGGCCTGCTGCCGCGGCCTGGCCCGACATCTGTGCAATCATCACGGGACCGCCGAGCGTCTTGATCGAAAGATTGAAAGTCACCAGCTTCTTCAGCGTAATGATTGTAAGGTCAATGGCCTCGATGGTTTTATCAAACCCCAGGCGCACGGACTCGATGAATCCGTACTTCTTGAAGACCAGGTGCATGACCGGTTCCACTCCGATCACATACCTTCCGCCGTCTTCCACGGCATTAAGAGCGATATCCAGATGCCTGCCGGAACGCTCGATAGTGAGATTGAGCGTCTTCCCCTTGCTCTCGCGTACAAGACTGGAAAATTGGTTCCAGTGATAGACTGTTTTACCGTCCACGGCAAGGATCTTGTCGTTCTCCTTGAGCCCGGCCTTCTCTGCCGGGAACCCCGGTTTCAGCTTGCCGATCTCTGCCGGCATGTCGGGTACGAGGCCGGAAGTACCGATTTTGAGCTCTGATGCGGCAGAAGGCCGCAGCATCAGTGTTTCCTTCGCTCCCTGACGGTCCACGGTGACATTCAAGTCCGTATCGGGGTTGACGGCTATGAGTGAAAGGGCCTTAGTCCAGTCGCTGATACTCCTGCCATTGATCTCCACGATCACATCGCCAGCTTTGAAGCCGGCCCGATCGGCCGGGGAGCCGCTCTCCACGTAACCCACCTTGGCCGGGCCTTCCGCATAGGTGCCTACCATGAAGACCAGCGGCATGATGATGAATGCGAGAAGAATGTTCGTAAGCGGACCTGTTGCCGCGATCAGGACACGCTGCCATACGGACTTAGACTGGAACTCATCCGGTGCTCCGGTAGGCTCCTCGTCCGGGTTCTCTCCCGCCATTTTTACATAACCACCGAGGGGCAGCGCCGATATGACGTATTCCGTATCCCCCTTTTTGTATCCTACAAGCTTGGGACCCATGCCGAGTGAAAATTTCTCGACCCGGACACCCGCCCGCTTTGCCATAAGAAAGTGACCGAGCTCATGCACGAATACAAGCACACCGATTACAATGAGAAAGTAAAAAAATGTCATTTAAACTCCTTAGTAATAATAGAACGAAGCAGCCAAGGGCAAAAAATAAGGGGCACGCAGCGAAGGGGAAAAATCCGTAGGATACTAAGCCATGCCCTGCTACTTGCTTCTGGTAACTCGCCTCTTGCTACTTGCTACTCCCCGTTTGCCAAGTCCTTCGCTCAATGATCGTCTGCGCTTCCTGCCGCGCCCACAGGTCAGCTTTAAGCGCATCCTCAACCGTATTTATAGGCGAAGGTGTGTGTGCCACCATGGCGGCCTTGATTACCCCTGCGATATCGCCGTAGCCGATTTTCTCGTCGAGAAAATATTTGACTGCCACTTCGTTGGCGGCCGAGAGCACCGCCGGCATGCTGCCTCCCACACGGAGTGCGTCAAAAGCATAGGCAAGGCAGGGAAAGCGCTCGGTATCCGGTTCCTCGAAGGTAAGCGCGCCTATTCGCGCGAGATCAAGCTCAGGCGACACCCCCTCAAGCCGTTCAGGATAGGAGAGCGCATAGGCGATTGGCCCCCTCATGTCGGGCATGCCGAGCTGAGCAACGACCGCACCGTCTCGGTATTCTACCAGAGAATGTACGATACTCTGCGGATGGACGAGCACCTTGATCCGCTCAGGCGGCATTCCGAAGAGCCATCGCGCTTCGATCACCTCGAGTCCCTTGTTCATAAGCGTCGCCGAATCGACAGTGATCTTTCTGCCCATGTTCCAGTTCGGGTGCTTAAGCGTTTGGGCAAGGGTGACGGCGGCGAGATCTTGCTTTGAATGGCGCCGGAAAGGCCCGCCCGACGCGGTGAGAATCAGCTTTCCAACATCGCGGTTTTCTCCCGCGAGAAGGCATTGGAAAATGGCGCTGTGCTCGCTATCCACGGGAAGCAGGCTGACCTTCCGTGACCGGCATTCGGCCATGACGAGTTCGCCGGCCGTAACGAGGACCTCTTTGTTCGCAAGTGCGATGTTCTTCCCTGCGCGGATCGCCGCTATCGTCGGCACCAGCCCCGCCGTACCCACAATTGCTGAAACCGTGATGTCCGCTTCATCAGCCGCCGCTACCTGGATCATCCCCTCGATGCCGGAGAGGATCCGAATCTTCATCCCGTGCAACCGCTCTTTCAAAATCTCCGCTGATGCCTGGCCAGACAGGGAAACAACGGCCGGGTTAAACCGGCGCACCTGCTGTTCAAGCAAATCGATGTTATTGCCCGCGGCGAGCGCGACAACGGAAAACCTGTCGGAATACTTTTCCACTACCGACAGCGTTGACTGGCCGATTGAGCCGGTGGAACCGAGAAGGGAGATTTTTTTCATAGCAGAATTCGAAAGTCGAAAAAAGGGTCTCACTGCAATTTTCCGACTCCTTATCTTTTCATCTCAATCTCAAATAATAATATAATACCGGAGCGGCAAAAAGCATGCTGTCCATTCTGTCCAGAATGCCGCCATGACCCGGAATGATGCCTCCAGAATCTTTTACTCCAGCTGCACGCTTGAACAGAGACTCCACCAGGTCGCCGATCGTTCCGACCGCTGAAAGGACCAGTGCTATCTCGATGATTTCTGCAGTTCCCATGGCAGGCATGAACCATATCCTGCAGAGAAGTGCCATGCCCGCCGATGCCACCAACGCACCGACCAGACCTTCGATGCTCTTTTTGGGGCTCACCTTCTCATAGAGACGGTGTTTGCCGAACGGGATCCCGATCGAATAGGCGCCGATATCGGATGCCCAAATGATGAAATAGAGGAATACGAGCCACTGCTTGCCATTCACGCCAGTGCGTATCACCACCTGGAAAGCGAACAGCATTGCAACATAAAACACGCCGAGAAACGTCGTCGCCACATCCTCCAGCGCACCGTCAACGGAACGGGAGGAGAACAGCCTTGCCACCATGATCAGGAGCAGTGAGACCGCGAGGACAAGAAAATGCTCCTGTTCGGGAAGCACGGGATGATAGAACCAGACCACAATGAGCACCCCGAGCGCAGTTCCCAGGGCCCTCTGGGGATGAAACCCGCGTGCCTGCGCCATGCGGTAAAACTCATACTGCCCCACTGCAGCGGCTATCAGCACGAGTGCCGCAAAATAAACCGGGGGCAGCTGCCAGGCAACCAGATAGAATATGGGGAGAAAGAGCAGCCCCGAGATTACTCTCTTATACAGCATGTAACGTCTCCAAAGGTTCTGCGCGGCCCGCGCTCGAGCCCGGAAATTTCACTGTCTCTGAAGACAGCCGGCTTCCCTTTGACGCCGGCTGCACCAGGGGAGAATTAATCTACAGTCAGTTGAATGAACGGTCCGGGAGTGCCATGCAAACGCCTCACTTCCGCATGAGCTGGTCCTGCGTCAGACCGAATCTGCGCTGCCGGCCCTGATAATCGATAAGGGCGGCATGCAGTTCTTTCTCCGAAAAGTCCGGCCATAGCGTATCGGTAAAATAGAGCTCGGCATATGCCGCCTGCCACAGGAGAAAGTTGCTGATCCGTTTCTCTCCGCTCGTGCGAATGATCAGGTCCGGGTCGGGAAGACCGCCGGTATCCAGATAGGAGGAAAAGGTTTCATCGTTCAAGAGCTTCGCATTCACGCCCGCATCGTGCATCCGCCTGACTGCTTCCAGAATCTCCCCGCGTCCGCCGTAGGACAACGCCAGGTTCAGGATCATGCCGGCATTTCCCGCGGTTTCGGCCGTCGCTTTTTCAACCCACTTTCGTGCCGTTGCCGGGAGACGCTCGATTCTGCCGATTGTACGAAACCTGATGCCGTTGGATTTCATAGTGGCAATCTCGGCTTTGAGAAAGCTTCCTAGCATATCCATGAGAAAACCGACTTCCTCCTTAGGTCTGCCCCAGTTCTCGTCGGAAAAAGCATAGAGTGTCAGCACCTCGATTCCGAGCTGTCGGCACTCCTCAGTTATCCGCCGCACAGTTGCCGCGCCCCGCTTGTGTCCGGCAACCCGTGGAAGCCCCCTGTTCATGGCCCACCGCCCATTGCCGTCCATGATTATGGCGACATGGCGCGGAATGCCGACCGCGTCTATTTTCGCGTCAGAATGCCCCGTTGTACTGCTCTTCTTTACCATAGACCGATTTATCCGTCTCCCGACCCTTCGAATTGCAGGGGAACCGTCTTGACATCCTTATCTCTGCTCCGCAGCCCCTTTGAAGCTTACTTTGCCGCATAACCCATCACCCGGATATGATCGCTGGACAGCAATCCGCCCGACGATGACACAAGCGCCAGGATCTGCGCGCCCGACCCCACCTGCTGGCGGATCTGGAAGTCGAGGACAGCACCTCCGATATCTTTGATGCTCCACCGTTGTTCAAGCCGCGAGCCGGTCCATTGCAAGCTTACAAACTCTGCTTGTGTATAACCGCTGAAAAATGACCCGCCGCTGTTCTTGGGCAAAACAATCTCGTCTATTCCGTCTCCGTTCACATCAAGCGCCGCGATCCGTCCCGTAATCCGGACTTTCTGGCTTTTTTCCGCCTCAGACACGGACTCCGATACGACCGCTGTGGGGTCGACCGCAGTCTTGTTCACCTTGATGCCCACGGCCGGATAGGTTTCTTCACTTTTCCAGATCACCGCATCCTTTGAATAGACAAGAATGTGATCTTTATCATCCAGCGCCATGAGGAGCGGGTCGGCTTCACCCACCGTGGCGAAGACGAACCCGTACAGTTTTACGCCGCGGGGCAGCGCAAATACCGGTCCGGCGACGTATTTGCCATTCTCCCAGGAATACTGCCTGATCTGCCCGGAGAAAAATGTTCGGGGATTGTAGTCCTGCCCAAGAAGAAGAGCGCCCTTCCCGGGATAGGTGATGACCCGGACAAAACCCGGGATTTCCGCGATGCGATGATACTCTCCGTCACGAAATTCCAGAACGTACGAGATGACCTTGCCATTCTGCATGGCCGTCACAAAGATCTCGGGCCTGCCGTTTCCGTTGATGTCCCCCACATCAAGGTTGATATGCTGTATGTCTCCGCCGCCGGGAGATATAGGTTCAGTCCACTCTTCACGCCATCCCACCGGTTCCTTTTCGTAGATATACAGTTTTCCGCCATCGGAAAAGACATATCGCAGTGTGCCGTTCCCTTCTAAATCCGCGGCAACCATGAACCGTGCGCTAAAGGGCAGTTCGGGAAGGTCGGCTTCCATCTTCACCGGGGAGAAAAACGGTTTTACTTCGCCGAAGACATCATTCTTCGATTTCAGGTCAAGGATCGCCACAACCGTATCAAGCGGTCTCGCTTCGTCGGCATAAAAAAGCTTCGCAGTCACGAGAAGTTTCTTTCCCTCTGACGGATAAATACCGAATGCCACAATCACATCAAGATTATAGGCTTTGCTCAATTCCTTGATGAGCGAACTGTCGCGTTGTTTCCTGTCCTTGAGGAATGCCGCCACCTTATCGTTCCCGAGTACCGAGAACCTGCCAAGGTCGCTGAGTCGGTCCTGAAGGCCCTGGATGATCTCCGGATGGTCTTCCCGGACCGGGAGGAGCGCAAGACTGATCTTTTTCGGCGTGATTCGTGCTTTGTCACCGACTTTGGGGTCCTTCAGCTTTTCCTGAAGCACGGCGGTGCAGGTCGTATCGGCCACGTCGATAACGTCCACACTCCCAACCTCATCTTCAGCGAAGCCGAGCACCTGGCCGGTCACGGGATGGTGAATCTCCTTACCGTCCCGCCAGAGCGTGAGTGTTACCCCGGGAAGGAGCCCGTTTTTCGTCCCCAGGCCAATTGTAAGGCGGTCTCCCTGCACGGCCTCAACCTCCCCCTGCACTTTCGGGAAGTACGAAGCAATGTCATTCGCGATTTCCTCGATAGAGGTAATGTCCTCGACCCCAAGGGGTTTTTCGGCAGCCGCTCCTACGGAACCAAATGAGAGGACCAGCGCTATAAGTATAAAAAAATTTTTCATTCTTCTGATAACCTCGTTTCCCTTCACTCATTACTGATTTTGCTTCAAGCAACGTTCACCCTGAGTTCCATGGTCCACGACTTGCCGGGAGGAAGCGAGATGCGCCAGACAGGCATAACCATCGAACTCTGGTACACCCGTTCGAATCCCGCCTCGGACTGCGACACTGTTTCCACGGGAGCGCGCCAGAGCTCCGCGGGTTCTCCAAAATCCATGGTGATCCGGAGCTGGAGCCATTCATCGACAAGGCCCACCTGCCGTACGTTATTCGTTTCGCCCGAGGAAGCCAGGTTTTTTTTGTCCAGGGTGTGGCCGGGGATGTCGTAATAGCGATCGTGGGCATTCCCCGCCAGCAGGGAAAAGTTGAACTCGGTGCCGAAGGACGTATTCAGTTCTTCCGCGCTCCGGTTCTCAACCTCGTGGCGCACGACAAAACCCGGCGCGCTCCTGTGCAGTGAGATTTCCTTCCTGAGCATGACGTTGAGCCCGGCCACCATACCATCTCGTTCGAGCGAAACAGACACGCCGCTCGTCTGCTTCTTCTGTTTGAAACTGTAAGCACCGAGGACAAAATCTCCAGCTTCGCAATACTCAGAACGCATGAATCCCGACAGATCCACACCTGACCCGAGGAAGTGGTCGATCAGCGATCCCCGGGTGTACCAGTCGTAGAACAGATGGTCCTGGAGCCCCTCTTCCTTCATGGAAACCCGCTCATGAATGGTTTTAGCGCCGCCCATCTGAGCGCCGGCGGCAAGGTCCTTGACCGCCTGAAGAATTTTTTCGTGATAACCCTCGCGTCTCCGTGTAAGCGTATTTGTTAGGTTGAATGACCGGGGCTTCCAGTCCAGCTCCGAGATCATGCCGCCTTTCGCCGGGTCTATGAAGATATTCAGAAGCTCGGAGTTGATCATGACCTCCTCGTTCCCGTCCCGGTCGAAGTCGCCGGTCTCGATCACGAGCCATGATGCGGCCTTCAGATCAGACTTCCGGTTTCTGCCTTCCCGCTTCTTTCCCCCGTCCCGCGCCCCCTGGCCTTTTAATACCGTGTCAGCCAAAACCTCGGCCTGCACAATATGCTCATACACCGCGGACCGCAAGTGGGGCAGATACAGTCCGCCGAAGACGCCATGCCAGTATGAGTCGTTGCACTGAGACTGGTACAGGTGGTCGATCATGCTCGAAGCATTGCTGCTTTTCCCGCCGCTTTGCTCCGCATGCATATTGTGCGCATCGTGCACCTTGCTGCTCACCATTAGCATACGCTTGTGCATATGGTTGCTCTCGGGATATTTAGCAAGAAAATTTCTCCAGATACCGCCGGTGATAAAGGGACGGAGAGTGCCGAAATCCGGGGAGTTTTTTATTTTCGCCAGCGCCTCATCATATTCCTTCATGGCGCGCGTCGGCAGCGCCCATTCGCCCATTTCCATATAGGATGCCGTCGGAAGATAGATCCTTCCCCGGGCCGGCTCCTTGGCAAGGAACTCTGCGAAAGTCGTCGTCTCGAGCCATTCTCTGTTCTGCTCAATGAGCGTAAAAAAACGCTCGAGCCAGCCTTCTTCATACACCGTGTGAAAGGTCTCAGGCCAGACTCCGAATTTCTCCCCGTCATCAGCCATTACGGCAAGACGGCTTCGCTCAGCGGAGCGGAGACCGGCAAGGAACTCGATTGTTTCCTCGGGAGGGTGAAAAGGTATCAGATACCGGAGCTTTTCGCTCCCCGGGAACATGCGGAGGACGCTGCCCAGCTCTTCCGTCAGGTAGTAACCGTCGAGTTCATCATCGTGCAGTCCTGCCATTTTAAAATGGAAATCGTCGACAACCACGTGGTTAATACCTGCTTCGCAAATGGGTTTCGCGAGATGGGGCTCCCAGACCCTCTCGGCAATCCACATGCCACGGGCATCATAGCCGATCTTTTCCCGGATGAAGTCCGTGAGTGCGATGATCTGGCCCGCCTTGTCGTCGTCCGGCAGCACCGCAAGAATGGGCTCGTAGAACCCTCCAGACAGGATCTCCGCGCGGCCATCCTTAACCAATTTCTTCAAAAGGCCGATGAATTCTGGATGCCGCTCTTCAAAAAAACGGAAGAGAATACCGGTGTAATGCAGCGTAACCTTGATCCGCGGGTGGCGCTCAAGCACGTTGACGAAGGGCAGGTAGGACTTTTGATATGCGTCCTCTGCAACGAATTCGAAATTGCCGACTGGCTGGTGATTGTGAATGGCGAAGATGAATTGGACTTTCGGCATCTCTCCCTTTGGGATCCTACGTTTCCTTATGCTATGCTGCGAAATCGCGCGATGAGAATATAACTTGAAATATTAGCCTCATAGGCCGAAAAAGTCAACTAAAAACAGGGAAATAGCGATGATCAGGACCGAGGAAACGACCGGCGGGCGTATCGCAGTCAAGGGAAAGAGATTATTGCCTGCTCCGCAAGATCCAGTATGCTCATAAGCGATATTTTGACAAGAAAAAGTTCAAGTCCACCAAGAACAAATCGAGGAAATCCCTCATGACCTCCAGCAGGTTTACCCGTAAGTCGAAGAGCATTGCATGAAAAAAACCCTGTGACAGAGAACATCGCCATTGCGCACGCATAATAAGAACCCACGCTATCGATGTCGGGCAGCACTGCACGCGGCGGTCAACACCTGGAAAAGAACAAGCGTTTTCCCAGACGTGACTGTTTTCCCGATCACGCCCGAGAGGAAGAGATGCGTGAACTCCGATGCCATGCGTTTGTCAATGACTCACCGGCTTCATGCCGTCTTTTTCACCATCATACCCGCCAGGAGGAAAAACATCACAGTATATGCCACAAGCACTGCCGTTGACACCAGGGCCGGGCTGCCGCCCGACGCAAGTGCGCGAAGCAGCAAACTTGCGTGTGTCAAGGGGTACACCAGAATAAGACTCCTGAACGGTTCCGGCAGCCTGTCGGGAGAAAAAAACGTTCCCGCCAGGAATGACATGGGAATGATGAAAAAGCTGTTGAAATTCGACATGTCCTCGTGCGAGCGTGCGATCATGGCGGCCGCCACGCCCGCGGCCCCGAAGCAAAACGCGGTAAGGGCAAGAATGGCCAGAAAATTTAATGTCATATGCAGCTGAACGCCTGTGACCAGTCCGACGAGCAGGAGCATGAATGCTGAAAACATGCCGCGCACGAGTCCCGTGAGGGCTCTGCCGAGCGCGATGTCCCAGTGGCTCACCGGAGAGACGAGGACCTCCTCGATCGTCTTGGTGTATAGCTTGCTGATGTTGAGCGATGTCGAGACCGGACCGAAACTGTTGTTCATGGCTGAGAGCGCCAGAATGCCCGGAAGAACAAACTCTAGGTAGCGGCCTCCACTCACATTCATCCCCCGCCCCAGTCCCCAGCCGAAGGTCACCAGGTACAGAACGGGCATGACTAGGCTCGACGCAAGAAAGCGCCAGGGTTTCTTACGGATGATCATCATCTCTTTCCAGAAAATAGGGTAAAAATTCATGAAAAACCTCATCTAACCAGAAAGAAACACAATAAAATTGCATAAGAATTCAGTGATTATTCTTTGTCCTTGCCTAATCGTGTTCATCCGCCGTTCCCTGATATATTATGCGTCAATCCTTTCACCCGTCATGCTGATAAACACGTCCTCCAGCGTCACATCGCGGATCACGATGTCCGAGCAGAGTTCGCGACCAGCCTCAATCGCTGCTTCCCTTGTCTGGAAGAACTGTCGGGAAACATCGTATCTGCCGAGACACTCAACGGCGAATTTCCCAACTCCGTCCTTGAGCGCGGCTGGTCGGTCAAGAGCAATGATCTTTCCCGAACGCATGATGGCAACCCGATCGCAGAGCGCATCGGCCTCTTCGATGTAGTGCGTCGTCAGCAGAATTGTTATGCCGCTCCGCTTGAGCGATTCAATAAACGCCCAGATCATCCTTCTCGCCTGCGGGTCCAATCCCACCGTGGGTTCGTCCATGAAGACCACCTGCGGTCGATGCATAAGTCCCCGCGCAATCAAGAGCCTTCTGCGCATGCCGCCTGAAAGGTGTTCAACGGGAGTATCCCTCTTCTCCCAGAGCCCGACGAATTGGAGCAGTTCTTCAGTCCGTGCTACGCGGTCTCCCGGCTGCATCTTATGGAGTCTTCCGTGGTATTCAAGGTTTTCCGCGCAGGTGAGGTCGATATCAAGGTTCAGCATCTGAGGTACGACTCCGATGGATCGCTTGACGCTGAGCGGCTCTGTCGCCGCATCATGACCGGCCACAAAAATAGACCCCGATGTCGGCGCGGCCAGCGTAGTCAGCATACGGATTGTGGTCGTCTTGCCAGCGCCGTTCGGGCCGAGGAGGCCAAATATCTCGCCTTTCGCGACGCTGATGCTGATGGACTGCACGGCGCCGAGGTCACCGAAATATTTCGTAAGGTTGACGGTTTCGATCATGGGAAAAGTCATGGATCCTTCATCAATCTTCGATCTCGATACCCAGTGCCTTGATCTTCCGGTGCAGGTTGCTGCGTTCCACGCCAATGGCATCAGCGGTCTTGCTCACATTGCCTCCGAATTCCCGAAGCTTCTGTGCAATAAACTCCCGCTCGAACTCGGCGCGCGCGTCCTTGAGCGTAGAAAGATGCGACGGGATCCCCATCATTGCGCCTTCGCGATGGGTGCCGTTCTCGCTGACGCCGCCGACGGGCGGCGGCACATCGCGGGCCGTGAGCACCGGGCCGGTCACCATGATGATCAACCGCTCGATGAAATTGCGGAGTTCGCGCACATTACCCGGCCAGGAGTAGTTGACGAACAGCTCAAGCGCCTCCTCTTCGATCGTCTTGGCCTTCTGCCCATACTCGCCCGAATACTCCCGCAGAAAATAACGCACCAGGCGCGGAATATCGTCGACGCGCTCCCGGAGCGGCGGTACTTCAAGAGGTATCACATTCAGCCGATAGAACAAGTCCTGGCGGAATGCGCCATTCTTGATCTCGTCAAGCAGGTTCTTGTTCGATGCGGCGATCACGCGTACATCTGATTTCAGCGTCCTCGTTCCTCCCACCCGCTGGAACTCCTGGCCTTCGAGTACCCGCAGCACCTTTGCCTGTGTGGCCAGGCTCATGTCCGCAATCTCATCGAGGAAAATGGTCCCACTGTGGGCAATCTCAAATTTCCCGCGTTTCATGCCCGTCGCGCCGGTGAACGAGCCCTTTTCGTGGCCGAAGAGCTCGCTTTCAATAAGATCCTGCGGTATGGCCGCGCAGTTGACCTCCACGAAGGGTCCGTTCGCGCGCCTGCTCGCCCGGTGAATGGACCGGGCAACGAGTTCCTTGCCCGTCCCGCTCTCGCCGTGGATCAAGACCCACCCGTTTGTCGGTCCGGCAAGCGCAATCTGCTGTTTGAGCGCCTGGATTTTCACACTCTCTCCCACGATCTCGCTCCGCCGCTCAATGCTCTGCCGGAGCGATTCGTTTTCCTCGCGAAGCCGTGATTCCTCGATCCCGTGTTTCACAACGAGCGTGAGGTGCTGAAGCTCCGGCGGTTTTACGATGAAGTCATAGGCGCCCATCTTCGTGGTCTTGACCGCCGTCTCAATCGTGCCGTGGCCCGTGACCATGATGACCGGCAGGTCCGGCCTGACCTCTCGTATCCTTCGCAGCGTCTCGATCCCGTCCATGTCAGGCATGGTGATGTCGAGAAGCGCCAACGATGGTTGAGTTTCGTTGAGTGCGTCGATCCCCTCCTTGCCTGACGCCACGGTCACGACGTCATAGCCTTCATCGCGCATAACATCGGCTAGGCTTTTTCGGACGCTCTCTTCATCATCAACGATGAGTATGGTTTCGCCTGACATGCGTCAACCCCTGTTCACATTCCGGATTATCGAATCAAGCCCTGTGCCAGCCGGGCAATGACCTCATCGATCTCGGGTTCCGTCGTCTCCCGACCGAGGCTGAACCGGATCGCCCCCCGGGCGAGGTCGCGGTCCACGCCCATCGCGACGAGCACATGGGACGGCTCAATAAGCTTACCATGGCATGCAGCGCCGGGAGAGACTGCTACACCTGCGAGCAGTTCCATGATTGAAATGGCGTCAAATCCTCCGAAGCTAATATTCCAGGTATTGGGGAGCTTTTTCTCCGGGTGGCCGTTCAGATGCACCTCGAGGCCGGCCTGCCTCAAGCCTTGATAGAGCTTCTTCCCGAGCTGGATCTGGCGGGCGCCCTCGCTCTCGATTATGGGCGCCGCAATCATGGCGGCCTCTCCGATGCCAACGATAAAGGCAGCATTCTCCGTCCCCGGGCGAAAGCCCCGTTCGTGTCCGGCCCCGTGCAGCAGGGGCGGGAGTTTACGCCCCTTTCTAATGTACAGGGCGCCGATGCCCTTCGGAGCATAGAACTTGTGGCCTGCCACAGTCAGAAAATCCACACCCAGATCATCGACCTGCATACGCACCTTGCCCACACTCTGCGCCGCATCGGTATGGAATGGAACACCGCGTGCTGCCGTGATCCGCGCGAGTTCTCCAATATCCTGGATCGTCCCAACCTCATTGTTCGAGTGCATGATCGTCACCAGAGCCGTGTCCGGCGTGACAGCCTTTTCAAGATCAGCCGGATCCACGATGCCGAATCGATCAACGGGCAGATACGTTACGCGATACCCGAAGCGTTCAAGGTGTCTGCAGGGTTCCAGCACCGCGGGGTGCTCTATCCGCGAAGTGATGAAGTGCTTCCCCTTTCCGGCGGCTTTTGCGATCCCCTTGATCACCATGTTATTCGACTCTGTGGCTCCGCTGGTAAAGATGATTTCCGACGCATCGCATCTCAGGAGGAGAGCCAGCCGCTCCCGCGCCTGCTCGATCCCGGCCCGGCAGGCGATGCCGAAGGCGTGGCTTGAGGACGGGTTGCCGTACTTTTCCCGCAAGTAGGGCAGCATCTCCTCAAACACTCGGGGAGCCACGGGCGTGCTTGCATTGTAATCGAGGTAGATCGGTTTCATGCCTATCCTGGCAAATCAAGAAGCAATCTTATTCAATAACGTCGTTTCAAAAAAATATTCAACGATGTTCATAATACCGAGAAATACCGACGCGGAAAGAAACGACGCGATGGCATATCCTATTGCCTGTTTTCTCCCTGTGGACGCGAGACCGATGATTCCGAGATAGACGAGATAGATACTGTAAAGGATCGCAGCATAAACGATCCAGTTCATCGCTGGGATAACAGCGAGCACCCCTGCTATAAAGAGCGGGGTGAAGGAGTATGCTGCGACCTTTAATCCCGGGAGACCGCCCCATCGCGATTCAGAGGTCGTGACAACTGCCGCAATAATCGCTCCGGTAATCACAACATTAATGACCGAGATGCAGTACCACATTACATTCTGCAAGAGAAGGCGGCTGAGAGACGAGAGGAGAGTGCTTCTCGGGACGGGTCCGTTGAAAACAATCCCGTCTATGACGGCCGCTGCCGGCGGAATTGCTGCGAGGATGGCGACATAGCGGAGGATGATGCCCGAATACGTTTTCGGCTCGTCCCTGATTACCCGCCACTCATCCCGGGGCCGGATAAGGATATTCTTCACGCGGATCAATAATGCCCTGATGGATTCCGTTCCCCCGTGCATGTTCTTATGCGCCGCTCTTCCGCTCGAACACGCCCGTCGTCAGATAGCGCTCACCGCCGTCGGGAAACACGACCACAACGCATTTCCCCTTGCCCAAGCGGGCGGCGACGTGGAGCGCCGCCCAGCATGCCGCCCCGGACGATATCCCCACGAGAAGGCCTTCCTCCCGAGCGAGACGCCGGGTTGTCTCAGCAGCCTGTTCGTTTGCGACCGCGATCACCTCATCGTACACGCGGGTGTTCAGGATCGTCGGCACAAACCCGGCGCCGAGACCGGGAATCTTGTGGGCGCCGGGCTTCCCTCCCGAAAGTACTGGTGAGGAGGCTGGCTCAACGGCAAAGATCTTTATGTCCTTGAACTGTTTCCTGAGCGTTTCGCCCACCCCGGTGATGGTCCCACCGGTGCCAACGCCGGCGACGAAGGCGCTGATTCGTTTCCTGCCCATAAATGTAAGAATTTCCTTTGCTGTTGTCCGGCGGTGGACCATAGGATTCGCGGGGTTCGCGAACTGCTGGGGCATAAAATATTCCCTGCCCGATGCGGCGATCTCGTCCGCCCGGTCAATGGCTCCCTGCATGCCTTTGTCCCCGGGCGTAAGGACCAGTTCCGCACCATATGCCTGGAGCAGCTGTCGGCGCTCGACGGTCATGGTTTCGGGCATGGTCAGAACGACGGGATAACCCTTGACCGCGGCCACCATGGCAAGCCCGATACCTGTATTGCCGCTCGTGGGCTCCACGATCTTCATCCCCTTTTTAAGCGTTCCCTTCTGCTCTGCGTCCGCGATCATGGCAAGGGCGGGTCGGTCTTTCACGCTTCCGCCGGGGTTGTATCCCTCAAGTTTCGCCCAGATTTCCGCATCGCCGGCGCCCGAAATGCGGGTCAGTTTAACCATGGGTGTGTTCCCGATCAGATCAAGAATGGTTTTTATCTTGGACATGAGAGGTTCCCTTTCCAGGTAGTTCCCGTTTTAGTCGCAACCAGCAGGCGTCTTTACCCCTGTGTCGTTGCGCATGCAGCTTCGGACGGCGCACAGAACATCTTCAACCGCGAGTACAGCGCCACCCGGCCTTCCGTAGAACGAGACGGGCGCCTTCCCGTTCACTGCCAGCCGCACATCCTCCACCATCTGCCCCATGTTCATTTCAACCACTAAAATCCGCGCCGATTGTTCCGCAATCTCCGAGATGATTTTCTCGGGAAAGGGGAATAACGTTATCGGACGGACAAGACCGGCTTTAATTCCCTCCGCCCTGGCAAGCGCTATTACGCTTTTGGCTATGCGCGCCGATGTACCGAAAGCAACCAGAACAATCTCGGCGTCTTGGGTCAGAGAGGTCTCGCAGAGCACCTCCTTCGCGGCCATACGGTCGTACTTGGCTTTCAAGAGGTAGTTCCGTTGCTCCAGAAGCCCGTCCTCTCCGGGGAGCATGAAAAGTGACCGTATAACCTGGCCCGGCCGGCCCTTTGCTCCTGTGAGGGCCCAGGATTTGTCAACCAGCCTGGGTTCGATGTCGGGAAACTCGACAGGTTCCATCATCTGTCCCAATACTCCGTCGCCGAGAATCATCACGGGATTGAGGTACTCATCGGCCTTGTCGAAGGCTTTCACGGTCAGATCGACGATTTCCTGAATCGTCGATGGCGCATAGACCAAAAGTTTATAATCGCCGTGGCCGCCGCCTTTAACCGCCTGAAAATAGTCGGCCTGCGACGGCGCAATGTTCCCGAGTCCGGGGCCGCCGCGCTGCATATTGACGATTACCGCCGGCAGTTCCGACGCTGCCATGAACGACAGCGCTTCCTGCATGAGACTGATGCCCGGGCTGGACGAAGAGGTCATGGCCCGTTCTCCCACGGCTGCGGCGCCATAGACCATGTTGATGGCCGCGATCTCACTCTCTGCCTGAATAAAGGTTCCGCCCATTTCAGGCAGTCGGCGTGACATGAATTCCGGGATTTCGTTCTGCGGGGTGATGGGATACCCGAAATAGCGTTTGCACCCCGCCCGGACGGCCGCTTCGGCAAGCGCTTCGTTACCGGTGATCAAAACTTTTGCCATGAATATTCCCCTGTCAAATTTAGCTTTCTGCTTTATGAAGACCGGGCGAACACCCGACCTCCCTACTTCCACACTTCTATCGCTGCATCTGGGCACATCTCGGCGCAAAGGGCACATCCCGTACAGACCCCTTCGTCGTCGCAATATTCGACGGCATAGTATCCGCTTTTATTGAACTGCGCTCCGATTTTCAGCAGTTTTTTCGTGCAGGCCGTGGTACAGAGTTCACAGCCTTTGCAGTATTCGATATTGACGATTATCTTGCCCATGGCAAATGTCCCCCACTCTCAACGCATATGAACTCTGAACCTCGAACGGTGAACTGTCTTTTACGCGCTTCCCCGCTCCATCATCTCCTCGGCGTGCCTGACCGTCGCGTCCGTAATGATCTTTCCGCCGAGCATTCGGGCAATTTCGTCGACCCGTTCTTTCTGTTCAAGCAGACGGACCTCGGTGCTCGTCCGGTCTTTTTTCACCGATTTGGTCACGCCGTAGTGGCTGTCGGCCAGACTCGCGATCTGAGGCAAATGGGTAATGCAAAAGACCTGACGTTTCGCCGCAATGCGCTTGAGCTTCTTTCCAACTTCCTCCGCAACCGCTCCGCCGATGCCCGCGTCAACTTCATCAAACACTACCGTGGGTATTCTGTCTCCCTCGACCAGAATTGACTTGAGCGCCAGCATGATACGCGAAAGCTCGCCGCCCGAGGCTATCTTCGCAAGCGGTTTCGATTCTTCTCCCGGGTTTGGAGAAATGAGGAATTCCACGCGGTCCGCGCCGCGGGGGTCGATCTTGTGGCCGTCCAGCGTGTCGCCCCCGGGCTCTTGCGTTATCTTCAGGTTAAAAGTCGTCTTCTTCATCCCAAGGTGCGCCAGTTCGTCCTCCACCTTCTTTTCAAGGTCTTTCGCCGCCACTCTTCTCTTTCTAGTGAGTTCGTTCGCTTTGTCGGTCAGCCCGAATTTGATCGCCTGGATCTCCGATTTTAGCCGTTCGATCTCCTCAGTGCTCCGTTCCATCCGGTCGAGTTCAGCGCCGGCCCTGACACCAAACTCCAGGATTTCTTCAATCGTGTTCCCATATTTTTTTTTCAGTTTATGGATCAGGTCAAGCCGGTCGCCGACCTGCTCCAGCCGCTCGGGGTCAAACTCCATACCGCTGCTGTAGGAGGACAGCTCACGCGCGGCCTCTTCGATCTGAGCGCGGGCCGATTCACAGAGGTCGACGGCGCCAGCGAGTTTTTTGTCAATTTCAACGATGTCCTTCAAACCATTGATCGATTTTATCAGCATCGTCACCACCGAATCATCCGACGAATAGAGTGCCTCATCCACCATTGCGCAGAGAGCGGTCAGTCTTTCGGAATTGGCCAGGACTTTCTGCATATTCGCGAGTTCCAGGTCCTCTCCCGGTTTCAGCATCGCTGCGTCGATCTCGTTTTTCTGGAACCGGAGGATATCCTCACGCTGTGCCCGGTCGCGCTCGCCCGTTTCGAGTTTAGCCAGTTCCTTCCTCACATCCGTCAGACGGGCATAGACAGCTGCCACCTCTTCCCGCAGGCTTTCAAGGTCTCCAAAAGAATCGAGCATCTCCCTCTGTCGTTCGATCGCCAGCAGTGATTGATGCTCATGCTGGCCGTGAATGTCCGCGAGGATCGAGCCCAGCTCTGCAAGCGCAGTAAGATTGGCGAGGCTCCCGTTTATGTAAACCTTGTTCTTGCCTGATGAAGAAAGAACCCTTCGCACGATAAGATCTTCATTTGCCCGCAGTTCAATCCCCTGATCGGCGAGCAATGCCGAGACATCCTTGAAACTGCGGCTGTCGAGCTCGAAATCGGCTTCCACAACCGCCTCCTGACAACCGGTCCGGATAAGGTCCGCGTTGGCCCGCTCGCCCAGAGCAAGGTTGAGTGCATCGACGACAATGGACTTGCCTGCGCCGGTTTCGCCGGTAAACGCATTCAAACCCGGCGTGAATTCAACGCGAAGTTGGTCGATGATGGCAAAGTTTTTAATATTCAGTTCTTTTAACATAAAAAGGTCGGGCCAGACAGTAAGAAGTATTAGGCAAGAAACATGAGTATCGCATCAAGAGAGTTCCCTTGCTAATACTATTCGCCAATCATTGCTTGCTTTTTTTCACCTCCTCAGCCTTCTTGAGCGCAAACTGTTCGTAGGAAAACTTCCCTTTTCCGCCTGCCCTGCGATAATACTCTTCTGCCAGCTCTTTCTGGCCCATCCGATCTCCGGCTCTTCCTGCCCAATAATATGCCGTGCCGACCCAGATCCCTGAGGAAGGATAAAGTTTAGGTATTTTCAGAAATTCAGCTATTGCTTCTTGGTCCTTTCCAAGAAGAAAGGCGCAGAACCCAATCCAGTATTGGGTCGGTGGACGTTGGGAGAGCTTCTGCTGTTGCAGGGCGCTGCGATAGGCATTTCGTGCATTACCGTAATCTTGAAGCCGAAAAAAGCAGTCGCCGATCCGAGATTGAATATCGCCTCGGGCAACCTTTCCTGTTCTGTTGGCGAGGGCCTGCTTATAGAAAAGGAGAGCATCAGTATATTTCCCCGATGCAAACATGCGCTCTGCTTTGACGTAAGCCGGAGGTAAGGACGGGCCTGCTAGCGCGCTGGACTGAACACTTGATGCGCAGAGAATAAGAAGAATCCTTAACAGCCTCCTATTCATGATTCCTCCCTCAGGAAACTGTGTCAAATTTAACACAAAGCATATGCCTGCACAAGAATAAAATTTTTAATTATCTTTTAAACTCCATCTGACAAACCGGGAATCTGAGCGAATTTAAAAACGACATAAATAATCGACATAATTCATGTAAATGGACAAAAATGTCGAATATAAAAAATATATGAAATCAATATATTATAAATAAAAATTTTCTAATTCGACATTTTTATCCATATTATTATTTTATTTGCCTGGAAATTCTAATTATTTTTCTCATGAAAATAATACGTTATGTATTTGGCATGAGAGTTGTAATACATAATAAGCAAAGCTTGAACAATGGATATTGTCATTCCCCCTTTCTCCTACCCCGGAGTCAGTACCCCCTGACGGTGTCCATTGTTCGGGCTTCAAAAATTATGGCAGGAAGATCTACAAGAAAGCATGTGCTTTTCCAAGGAGGAACACCATGTTTTTCAATCCAAAGGGTTGCCAAAATATCGGACCAGAGACCCTGAACGAAAAAATAAAGTCCAGTGAGGATTTCTTCCTGCTGGATGTAAGAACGCCCCAGGAAAACAAGGCGCAGGCCATCCCAGGATCCCACCTGATACCGCTTCAAGAGCTGGGATCCCGGATGAATGAACTTCCGAAAGAAAAAGAGATCGTCGTCTATTGCCGTGTCGGAAACCGGAGCGCTTATGCCTGCACCCATCTTTCACGCATGGGTTATAAAGTAAAAAGCCTCGAAGGCGGGATTCTGCTATGGAATATGGCTGGCAATGCTTCACTAGCAAAGGCTGAGAAGACGTGGTTTGAACGAAGGATATGACGCGGGTTTAAAGGTAGAAATCATCGCTTCCAGCGAGTCCTTCAATCCCAATCCGGAAGAACGGGAACGACTGGAGACAGCTTTGCCGTTCAACCATGGAAACGGTTTCAACGGTACAATCGGTTTAGGCGGAAACCAAAAGGAGAAAAACACGTATGGCAATCTGCGCATGGCATATTATGAAGGAAAACATCAGCGTGGGGCCCGATACTCCGGCGCTTGAGGTCAGCAACCGGATAACCTCGTCAGGCCTTCCAGGACTTCCGGTGGTGAGCGATACCCAAGAGCTCCTCGGAATGGTGAACGAGCTGCATATCCTGGAAGCGATACAGAAGGATATCGGCCTGGAAACGATCACGGCATCTCATCTCATGATGAAGCCGCCTCTCGTCGCTGATGCAAATACGGCGCCCGAAGAGCTCATCGGGATGCAGCTTGCGAACAGGTGCTGCGCCGTCATCCCCATCGTCCGCAACGGTAAATACGTGGGGCTGGTGAGCAGACATATGCTGATGGATGTCTTTACCTCGCCCCACTACGCCCGGTTCGTTCAAAAAGACCGTAAGGGGCCATTTGTCTGTTTATAAGAGAGAGTCAAGGGTTGTGTGAACACAGAGACAGGGAAAACCTCTGCAACGGAAGAGGCGTCACCTTGCTACCTCACCCTCTCTGCTTACCTTTTACCTTTGCGCCACGCTTCTTCCCACTATTTTTTCAAGGAGGGAATATGTACAGAGCCGACAAAAAAAGGATGTTTCGAAAAGCTCTTCAGGCTTTTTGCAGAAACCTCCATGCTCGGGAAATCTCTCGCTGGAATTTTTCGGGTGCACCTGACGAATTCATTTTCACGGTTATTTGTAGGCGCCATGCTCATGATTTTTGCCTTGACAGGTCTCTGCGCCATGAGTATTATATTTTACCTTTTTGGCGCGTAAGAGCGTTGTAAATGCCAGAACAAGCATGCAAGCATAAAGGTAATCATTAGAGAAAGGAGTTGTTTTATGCCGTTTTACGAGTATATGTGCGAAGCCTGCGGCAAAGATTTCGTCCTGCTGCAAGCCATGAATACGAAGGCGGAAGATACGGTCTGCCCCTATTGCAATGAGAAAAAATCAAAAAAGCTCGTTTCCAACTTTTCCTCCGGCAACAGCGGTCCAGTCTGCAGCGTCGGCGGTCATTCCTGGGGAGGCGGTTGAGGTTCCTAAGCGATTCGCCGTGCGCGAGTCAAGAAAGCACAAGCCTGAGAATCCGATGATTCTCAGGCTTTTTTGTGGCAGAGACGTTTAATCAGAGGAGACACAGAGGGTTGTCAATAAACACCGGATGACCGCTTTTCCCACCCCCCGTGCTCTATGGTTCATTACTCGAATGGCATCAGTATCCCTCAAAACATTCCGCAATCCCCGGTACTGGTACGCTTGGCCGGCTCTGGCGCTCATGCTGATTATGAGCCGGATGCCGGACCGCGTTCTCCGGTTCATCGGCAATCTCCTGGGCGCAATCGTTTCCTGGTTCCCCACTCCCAACCGCCATTTCGCCGAAAGGAACATCGAACTCTGCTTTCCCGACAAAAGCAAAGCAGAACGCATGCGTCTGGTAAAACGGCATTTTCGACTGAGCGGCTATGCCATGCTCAGCCTGAGTGTTGCCTGGTTTGCACCCCGAGAGCGGCTTGAGCGGTTCATCACCCTCCGCGACCCGCACTACCTCGCTGATGCATATGCAAGAGGGAAAAATGTCATCCTCCTGGCACCGCATTTCATCGGTCTGGACATGGGCGGGTCGCGCCTGTCCGCGGAGAGAAAGTACGTCAGCATGTACCGCAAATCCCGGGACCCGCTCCTGGAATACCTCTTCCTCCGGCGCGAACGATTCGGCGCCGTTGTGGTTGAACGCATGGCAAGCCTGAAGCCGATCCTTCGCATGCTCCGTGAGGGAAGGCCTTTCTATTACCTTCCGGATCAGGACATGGGCGAGCGGGCCAGTGTTTTTGCTCCTTTCTTCGGCATCCCGGCAGCCACCGTCACGACTCTGAGCCGCATGGCCGAAACGACGAACGCCGTGGTCATACCCTGCCTCACCCGCATTCTGCCCAAAAGTGGCTACGAAGTCCGCCTGTACCCGCCACTCGAAAATTTTCCCACAGCGGATCCCGCTGCCGATGCAGCACGCATGAACAGGGAAATAGAACAATGGGTCCGTGAAATGCCAGAACAGTATATGTGGTCCTACCGCAGGTTTAAGACCAGGCCAAATAACGAACCGTCTTTATATGAATAAGTGGAAATATATCGATTCCGGCCCGAATTTCGCCACCCATAACATGGCTGTTGACGAGGAACTGCTCGCCCGGGTTCAGTCTGGCGTGAATATCCCCGTGCTCCGGTTCTACTCGTGGGACCCGCCCGCGGTTTCCCTCGGCAGGTTCCAGAAGATCGAGACCGCGGTGGATGTTGGAGCCTGCAAACGGCTCGGCATTGATATCGTGCGACGGATAACCGGAGGCAGGGCTGTGCTGCATCTTCACGAACTCACCTACAGCATCGTTGCGCCTCTCGATGATCCCCACTTCCCACCAACCGTGCTCGGGACTTACAAGGTAATCGCCGGCGGGCTCCTTGCGGGGCTCCGTAACCTCGGTATAGAAGCGGAAATAGTTTCACGCAGCGGACGCCATGCGGGACTGGTGAAGGACAACACCAAGGGCCCTTCCTGTTTTTCATCTCCTTCCTGGTATGAGATCGTGATCAACGGAAAAAAGATCGTCGGAAGCGCCCAGTGCAGGATGCCACGCGCTTTCCTGCAGCATGGATCTATTTTGATCGGTTATGATCCTGAGCTTGAGGCGCTGGTCATTCCCGGCGGCGGAGCGAGTGCCTGCATCACCAGCATTCAAAAGGAGTTGGGACGAACGGTGTCTCACGAGGAGGTCAAGCTCGCCTTTCGACTCGGTTTTCAATCATCCTTTGGCGTTCTTTTCTAATTTCACTCATGCATTATTGATCCCTTCCGCCTTATCGTACCTGCCCGCGCTTTTGCACTAAATCTTGACCCGGCGACCTGATAAGGGTAAACTGGTACCATCTCCTGCGAGCACATAAATTCTTGAAAGCGTCACGTGCAAAGGGCGTACACAGGGGTTTACGCCGCGATACAATATCTCCTTGACCACCACTGAATATCGCTGTACTTTCACGAAAAGTGCCTTCAAGCCCAGATCGTAAAATTCCGGCAGTCAGGTGGCCAATGGCTCTAAAAAAGCGGGGAGAAGCTTGGGCTCTATTAGCTGGCGTTGCATAAAACGCCATGGTGGAAGAGCAGTTTAGTGCATAAAATACAGATGGCTGTGTAGGAACGTCTGTTTTTTGTCTTCATGCTGTGAACGCCAAACTGTGCATCCTGCTCACTGAACTTATCTATGGGTAAACCCATTCGCATACTTATCGTCGAGGATTCGGAAGACGACGCTCTGCTGCTCCTCCGGGAGTTGCACCGCGGCGGCTACGATCCTGTCTCGGAACGCGTCGATTCGGCCAATGCCATGAAAGCGGCCCTGGAACGAGCTCATTGGGACCTCATTGTCTCGGACTACCTTATGCCGCGTTTCAGCGGCCTCGATGCCCTGAAGATGGTGATGGAAAGAGAACTCGATATCCCGTTTATCATCGTATCCGGTAACATCGGCGAGGACATCGCCGTTAACGCGATGAAGGCCGGTGCCCATGATTATATCATCAAAGGCAATCTGGCCAGGCTTATCCCCGCCGTTGAACGGGAAATGCGCGAGGCGGAAACCCGACGCGAGCGCAAATGGACGGAAGAGCAGCTCAGAGAGTCGCGCCAAAAGCTCTTTGAAACGCTCGAAACCATCAACGAAGGTTTCTTCACCCTGGACCGCGAATGGCGGTTTTCTCATGTGAACGCCGAGGCGGCAAGACTTTGGAATAGGAGACGTGAAGAACTGCTCGGCAGAAGCCTTTGGGACGTGGCGCCCGGGGCGATCGGCACCCAGTTTGACGAACAGTACCACCGGGCCGTCAGGGAAAGAATCCCGGTCAACTTCGAAGCGGTGTCTCCCCTGCTGGACATCTGGATTGAAGTGCGGGCTTATCCGAATGATGACGGTCTCGCCGTCTATTTCCATGACATCTCCGAGCGGAAAGAGACGGAAAGACATATCAGAGTGACCAATGATTTGCTCACGCTTTATGCGCGGAATCTGGATCGGAAGGAATACCTTGATGCTGCCGTGGAATTAATCCTTGCCTGGAGCGGCTGCAGCCACGTCGGCGTGAGAATCGCCGACAAATTCGGCAGGCTTCCCTTCGAGTCGTGCAGGGGCTACACTGCCACCTTTCTCGAACCGGAGGGAACGCTCTCGCTATCCGAGGACACCTGTATCTGCACACGGGTGTCACTTGGGGCCTCGGAATATCAGGACGTCCGGGCCATGACCCCACGCGGATCTTTCTATTCGAACAATACGGAGAAGTTCATGGCTGCCCTGACCGCCGAAGAGCGGGCAAGGTACCGGGGGCACTGTATGCGAAACGGGTACACATCGCTTGCCGTCATCCCCATCCAGCACCGCAACAGCGTGGTTGGTGCCATTCATCTTGCCGATGAGCGGCCCGACATGGTCCCCCTTGCGAAGGTGGAATTCCTGGAGCACCTTGCCCATATCATCGGCGAGGCGCTCCTGCGGTTCAACATGGAAGAAGAACTCCGGGTCAACTACGCGAACCTCCAGAAAACCACTGAGCTGCTGGAACGAATTTTTTCCACGACCCACATGCTCGTCGCCTACCTGGACAAGGACTTTAATTTCATCCGTGTGAACCGCGCTTATGCTGATGCGGAAAACCACGAACAGGATTACTTCGTAGGGAAAAATTACTTCGCGCTCAGCCCTGACAAAGAGATTGAGGAGATTTTCCGGACAACAGCCGCTTCCGGGGAACCCTACCACGCCTTTGAGCGTTCCTTCCACTATAAAGATCAAGACAATGAAGATACCCGGTACTGGGACTGGAGCCTGCTGCCGGTCAAGGAAGCCGACGGCTCCCTGAGCGGATTGATTCTTACACTCGTCGACGTCACCCTTCGCAAGAAAGCCGAGGACAGCCTGAAGCGTGCTGGCGCCTACAACCGGAGCCTAATCGAAGCCAGCCTCGATCCCTTGGTCACCATCGATCCGGACGGGAGGATCACCGACGTCAATGCGGCAACCGAAGCAGCAACGGGATTGACACGAACCGAACTTATCGGAACCGACTTCTCCGTATATTTTTTGGAACCCGAGAAGGCGCGGTCGGGATTTCTTCAGGCCTTCCGGAAAGGCTCGGTCAGGGACTACGCCCTCGAAATCCGAAACCAGAACGGCCACCTGACGCCGGTCCTCTATAATGCATCTCTCTACCGTGACGAAACAGGAAAAATCGGAGGCTTGTTTGCAGCCGCGCGCGATGTCACCGAACTCAGGGAAAACGAACGCAGAACCACTGTCATCAACAGCCTCTTGAAACTGTTCACCCAAACCTCTTCCCGAAAGGAATACCTCAAGCAGGCCTTGGAGATAATCCGCTTCTGGAGCGGATGCCGTCACGCGGGCATGCGGGAAACGGATCGGGAGAGAAACATCCCCTACACGGCGCACTCCGGCTTCGATGATCAGTTCATCGAAATGGAGAACATGATATCGCTCAACCACGACCATTGCGCCTGCACCCGAGTCGTGACCGGCGTGCCGGACCCGCTGGACAGCTCCATCATGACCGAGAACGGGTCGCTCTACTACAATAACTCCGTGAAATACCTGAACAGCCTTTCGCCTGAACAGCGGAAAATATACCGCGGCGTTTGCCAGCAACGAGGCTTCCTGTCCATTGCCGTGGTCCCGATCCGATACCGTGATACGACCCTGGGAGCGCTCCATGTCGCCGACGAACGGGAGGGCATGGTCCCCCGTCAATCGGTCGAGTTCCTAGAGCGCATTGCGCTTATCATCGGGGAGGCGCTTTACCGATTCGGCATCGAGGAAGAACAGGTGCGCCTCGCGTCAGCTCTGGAATCCTCGGCGGACGCCGTCGTCATCACCGACCTCCAATCGGGCGCCATCCAGTATGTGAATCATGCATTCGAGGTCATAACGGGGTATACTAGAAATGAGGCGCTCGGACGGACACTTCATTTCCTTGAAAGCGGCAGGAACACTGAAGAGCACTACCGTGAGCTTCGCGAGGCGCTGCGTCGGGATGGCGTCTGGCGCGGCCAGCTCGTGAACAGAAAAAAGGACGGATCACTCTATTTCGAAGATTGCACGTTTTCCCCGGTCAAGGATGCGTCAGGACAGATCATCAATTTCGTTTCGGTGAGGCGCGACATCACGGAAAAGCTCCGGCTCGAATCCATCGCCGAGTCGGTGAACACCATGGACAACATCGGTTATGTTTTTTCAGGAGTACGGCACGAGATTGGGAACCCCATCAACTCTGCGAAAATGAGCCTCAACGTCCTGCAGCATAAACTGGATACCGCCTCGAAAGAGGTTGTCAAGGATTACGTGGAGCGGGCGCTCGGTGAGATCGGGCGGGTTGAACAGCTTCTCAAGAGTCTGCGGAATTACAACCTCTATGAAACGCCGGACCTGCAGAACATGAACCTGAAAGCCTTCATACGGAAATTTTTCCAACTCGCTATCGACGATTTTACACAAAAGGGAATAGTCTTGAGGCACGAAATCCATAAGGACGCGGAATGGGTCGTTGCGGACCCGCGGGCTCTGCAGCAGGTGCTCCTTAACCTTTTTACGAATGCCGCCGACGCCCTCAAGGACAGACCCTCGCCCGAAATCTCGGTTACCATCATGCGCAAATTTGGCCAGGTCCTCCTCCAGATTGCAGACAACGGCTGTGGCATGACGGAGCAACAGCAGCAGGACGTGTTCAAGCCGTTCTATACCTCAAAGCCCCACGGCACGGGCCTCGGGCTCGTAATCGTGAGGAAAACGGTGGCGCGAATGCATGGAAAGATCGAAATTGCGAGCACCCCGGGCCAGGGTACGATTGTCAGCATCTATTTGCCGGAGGGACGCGATGCAGCTTAGTAGCAGGAAAACACTCCTCATCATCGACGACGAAAAAGTATTCTGCAACACTGTTCGCGACTACCTCGAAAACGAACGACTCGAGGTCCTTGCGGCCCATACGGGCGCCGAGGGGCTTGCGGTCTGCTCCTCGCGGAAGGTGGATGTGGTGCTCCTGGACCAGAAACTGCCAGACGGCGAAGGTCACGCCTTGGCGCCAGCAATCCTTGAAAAGAACGACCAGACCAAGATCATCTTCATCACCGCCTATCCGAGCTTCGAGAACGCCGTGACGGCGGTCCGCCTCGGAGCCCATGATTATCTATCCAAGCCCTTCGATATCGAGGAACTCAGGCTCACTATTGAAAACACCCTACGTACGCTTGACTTGGAACGGGTTGAACAGATACAGAACTACGCCCGCGACAAGGAGCGCGAAGCCTCAGTAATTGTGGGGAACAATGGCGCCTTCGGAGAAGTCGTGCGCCTCGTGGACATGGCCGCGGCCATGGACGGCCCGGTTCTGATCACCGGCGAGACCGGCACGGGTAAGAACCTGGTTGCAAAAACCATCCACTACAAAAGCGCTTTCGCCCGATCGGCCTTCATCAGCATCAACTGCGCAGCCTTGCCGGACAATCTGATCGAGGCGGAACTCTTCGGCTACGAAAAAGGGGCCTTTACTGGCGCAACAGGAACAAAAAAAGGGCTCTTCGAAATCGCTGACGGCGGGACTGTGTTCCTCGACGAAATCGGTGACATGCCTCTGCATCTGCAGACAAAGCTCCTGAGCGTGCTCGAGGACAAAATGGTGCGCCGTATCGGCAGTACCGCGGTTACCCCGGTTAGCGTCCGCATCATAGCCGCGACGAATGCCGAACTGGAAAGCGTCTTGGGTAAAACCTTTCGCAAGGACCTCTACTTTCGTCTGAGCGTAGTCCGCATTCATGTTCCCCCGCTGCGCGAACACAGGGAGGACATTCCTGCGCTTTGCTCCTATCTCCTCGCCCAGATCGCCGGAGGACGGGCCGTTGAACTGCCGGAGGCCGAAATCGACAAACTCAAGGAGTACGACTGGCCGGGCAATGTGCGCGAACTCCGAAATATCCTGGAACGGGCGCTGTTTCTGCAGAAGAACTCCGCCCTCACCCCCTCCCAGTTGATCCAGAGAACTTCCGCTGGGTCTCAGTCCATGGCGCAGAATCAGCCTTCATCACGAGAAATCAAAAAACTAGCCCAAGCGGAACAGGAACTTATCCATAACGCTCTGATCTTACTTAACGGCAACCTTACCCAGAGCGCTAAAGCCCTTGGAATCTCCCTGTCTACCCTTAAAAGAAAGATAAAAGAATACAGCCTAAAATGACCCCTCCCCGTTCAAAATGAACTAGTCAGAATAGATGACCATTTCTATCCTTTTTCCCCATCAAAAATAACCAGTTGATAAGTATAATATTTTTACTTTTTTCTTGTCATTTTTTTTTGGCATCTTCTTTGCTCTTCCCAATGGGTGGGGATTCGAATAATGAGCTAGATGTCTAGTTACTATAAGCATCGAAACATTCTTTCTTCGCGAATGTACTGAAAACTTGCGTTTGTGTTCAGAGAAGCTGATGGTTATTATGGTAAACGTGGCGGAAAAAACGTTCAAGATAGTGAAAACGGCAAGGATGGACGCGGCCGTGGATATTATGATACAGGACGGGAAAGGTTATGATTTTCTTCAATGGATGCGGCTGCGTCATCCGGAGTTGCCGGTTATCCTCACAGCGTCACTGGCCCGTATGAACATTGACCAGCGTCTGAATGGTCTGACTTCCGCGGACGATACCAGGAGGCTAGTGGATCCGAGCGGCATCGCGGAATCCGTTCTGTCCCTGAGGAAAATGAACAGAAAAGATAGCGGCCATCCTGGAAACAAAGGTGATAAAAGCGCTACGAGGAATTATCAGCTGACAAGTGGACCTTTTCCGCCTCACGGGAAACGCAGTGAGATATCATCATGAAGGGGGTCAGTATGAGAACGAGTGCAGCAGTAGCATTCAACGACGAAGCGGCACAGGACCAGTTCATGGACGAAGCCTGGGACAATGAAAACGAGCACGAGGTCTCCGAAGTATCCATGGAAGAAGGCCACGGGCAAGACATACCGTTCTTGGCAAAGCGCAAACGCGTCGGAGCACCGGAAACGGACCTGGACACGGTAAAACTATACCTTCAAGATATACGGAAAACGCCCCTGCTCACCTTTCCGGAAGAGCAGGCTCTGGCAAAACGGGTTCAGGAAGGAGACCAGGAAGCACGCAGCAAGATGATCCAGTCGAATCTGCGTCTCGTTGTATCCATAGGCAAGCGTTATATCAACCGGGGCCTCCCTTTCTCCGACATCATCGAGGAGGGAAACCTCGGTCTCATCAGGGCCGTCGAGAAGTTCCAGTATGAACGGGGTTTCAGGTTCAGCACTTATGCGTCGTGGTGGATCCGACAGTCCATAGAACGGGCCATCGCCAACCAGGTTCGCATAATACGCCTTCCGGTTCATGTGGCGGAACTGGCCAATGCCTATACCCGGACGATCCGGAAATTAACACAGGAGCTGGGACGGGAGCCCTACAATGAAGAAGTGGCAAAAAAAATGAAGATCAGCCTCAACCGCGTGCGGGCACTCTCTCAGGTCACACGGGAGACTTATTCGCTGGACATGCTCATCAGCGGTGAAGGAGACGAAACGCTCAAGGACGTGCTGAGCGACGAGAACACGCCGGCGCCTTCCGCAACGAGCGATGAACGTCTTCGTCGCCAGTATCTCGGCGAGTGGGTTTCCGGGCTCCCCGCCACGGAGCGCAGCGTCATCGAGATGCGATACGGCTTGAACCACACGGCCCAGCGTACCCTCGACAGTATCGGAAAGCAGTTTGGCATCACTCGTGAGCGGGTGAGGCAGATAGAGAACCAGGCGATCCGGAAGCTCCGGAACTACACGCGGTCGAAGAACATCGATCTGAGCGATATGATGTAAAACGCTGCGGGACCGGGACGTGATCCCAACCCCGGGGGTCACCAGGTATGGGGCAAGGGGAGACGAAAATCGGGATGGTGAGCCATGAGTTATGAGGGGAATACAGCAACCATCGCAAAGCCGGAGACGCCGGCTCCCACCCAGGGAAAGAGGAAGACCATTCTGATCGTCGACGACGACAGGGTCTTTTCGTCTGCCCTTGCAGAGGGTCTCATGAGCGTGGAGGAAGGGCTCACAGTATACACCGCGGAAAACGGATATCAGGCCGCCGCGGTGCTCAACGATGTCAGCATGGATCTGCTCATCACCGACCTTCGCATGCCCGTCATGGGAGGATTGGAGCTGACGCACCGGGTGAACGAGATGCTGCCCTCCGTGCCGGTAATCGTGATAAGCGCTTATGCCGACACTAGCACGGTTCTAGAACTTGAAACGCAGGGTAATTATTTTTTCGACAAGCCCGTGGACTACGACCACCTGCTCGAAACAATCCGTGCGTTACTGCTTTAAATTTCTTAAAAGCATTGACCCTTCTTCGTCTGGAGAGCACCGATCAACTTCCAGCAAGCCGGGGTTAGAGAAGAAGCTTGACATTAATCCCCGCCCGAAAGAGATGGGCTAGAGGGGCCGTATGATAAATACGGCTATTTCAGAAAGGTCGTAATTATCATTCTCGAATAATTTATCGGTATGAGGCGATTCCCCTTCATTTGGAAAAAGGACCGCCCGCCGAAATTATTTTTCGGCGTCGATATTCCTGATCGCTCATGGTTAACCTTCATTCCTTCGTTTGAAACTTTTCCCTACCTGCCTGCAGTTCTGATATAATGATACACAATCCAAGCTAAATAACTAGAACTGCAAGCGTCAGCTTTGCCGCAGAATTGAACGATACTTATTCATGCAGTACGGACACTGACTGAAGCGAAATAACATATTTAATTCCCCAGGTGATGCCATGCAGGAACGCCGAGACGTGGAAAAACACAAGACGATCCATCTCAAGGATTATCGCCCGCCCGATTATCTCATCGAAACCGTGAATCTGGAATTTGATCTTGATGAGAAACGGACGACCGTTAAATCACTGTTTACAGTCGTCTGCAACCACGACAAAGGTGAGGGGATTCACCCCTTTGTATTGAATGGCAGAGACCTCGTGTTGAAGACCATAAAACTCGACGGCCAGCCCCTCGCGGAACACGAATTCAAGATTGATGATCACTCCCTTACGCTCCTCCCTGTGCCGAACCGTTTTGTGCTCGAGATTGAGACCGAAATCGATCCCTCGGCGAATAGCGAACTTTCCGGGCTCTATCTCTCGGGCGGCAATTTCTGCACTCAGTGCGAAGCGGAAGGTTTCCGGAAGATCACCTTCTACCCTGACCGGCCTGACGTCATGGCAAGGTTCTTCACCACAATTGTTGGAGATCAGGCGAAGTATCCCGTCCTGCTCTCCAACGGGAATCTCACCGGATCCGGCAAGCTCAAGGACGGGAGGCATTTCGCCAAATGGCATGACCCCTTCCCCAAGCCGGCCTACCTGTTTGCCCTCGTGGCCGGCGACCTCGCGCGCATTCGTGACACCTTCGTCACGATGAGCGGAAGAAAGGTGGACCTGAGTATATATGTGCAGCAACACAACAGGGACAAGTGCGCATATGCCATGGAGTCTCTCAAGCTGGCTATGAAGTGGGATGAGGAAACCTATGGGAGGGAGTACGACCTCGACACTTTCATGATCGTGGCTGTTGACGATTTCAATATGGGGGCCATGGAGAACAAAGGATTGAACATTTTCAATTCAAAATACGTGCTTGCCAAACCCGAGACAGCCACAGACGCGGATTTTCAGGGTATCATGGGTGTCGTGGGGCACGAGTACTTTCACAACTGGTCGGGCGACCGCGTGACCTGCAGGGATTGGTTTCAGCTCTCACTCAAAGAGGGCTTCACCGTTTTCCGCGACCAGCACTTCATGGAGGACATGACCTCTCCCGGGGTGAAGCGCATCAGCGATGTGAATGTGCTGCGCACGCACCAGTTCCGCGAAGACGCAAGCCCCATGGCCCACCCGGTCAGACCGGACTCGTATGTCGAGATCAACAATTTCTATACCGTCACGGTTTATAACAAAGGCGCTGAACTGATCCGCATGTTGAGGACTATTCTGGGCCCTGCGGGTTTCAGGAAGGGCACGGACCTCTACTTTTCGCGGCATGACGGCCAGGCTGTCACAATCGACGACTTCCTGAAGGCAATGGAAGACGCAACAAACACCGACCTCGGACAATTTCAGCGCTGGTATACTCAGGCAGGCACCCCGGAATTGCAGGTGACGCGGGCATACAATGCAAAGGCAAAGACCTACGCGCTTACAATTAAGCAGAGCTGCCCTCCCACACCGGGCCAGCCTGTAAAGCAGCCTTTTCATATTCCTGTTTCCGTAGGACTGCTCGATGGCTACGGTCGGGATATGCCGCTCACGCTCGGCAAAGAGAGCGACCAACAGGAAGACAGCGGCACGATCGTACTTCACCTCAGGAAAGAGGAGGAAACCTTCGTTTTTTCCGGCGTTCCGGAAAAACCGGTGCCATCCATACTGCGCCATTTTTCAGCGCCCGTAAAAGTTAAGTTCGACCTGACCGATGATGAACGCCTGTTTCTCATGGCGAATGACTCCGACGAGTTTAACCGCTGGGACGCGGGGCAACAGCTTGCCGTGAATCTCCTCCTGGACCTCATAAAAGATTATCAACACGGCAAAACGCTCAAGCTCGACCGCAACTTCGTCTGCGCTTTCAACAAGACGCTGGAAAGCGGAATGCCCGACAAGGCGTTCCAAACCGTCGCCCTCTCTCTTCCCGCCGAGACCTATCTGGCCGATTTCATGCACTTGATCGATCCAACAGCGATCTTCGAAGCCCGGAGGTTCGTGCAGAAGACGCTAGCAACGGAGCTGAAAGAGACGTTTCTCGCCGTCTATTACACCAATCAGGACACGGGACCCTACCGCGTGGACCAGACATCGATCGGTCGGAGGAGTCTCAAAAACATCTGCCTTGCCTACCTCATGGAGCTGGACGAACCGGGCATCCGGAAACTCTGCATGGAGCAATACCGGGATGCGGAGAACATGACTGACCGGGTGGCCAGCCTTGCAACGCTGGCAAACTTCGACTGCGCCGAACGATCCGATGCGCTGGCCTCGTTCTATGAAACGTGGAAAAACGATCCGCTCGTCATGGACAAGTGGCTTTCCATCCAGGCCCTTTCGCGCCTGACGACCACGCTCAATACCGTCAAGTTGCTCATGGCTGACCCCGTATTCAGCCTCAAGAACCCAAATAAGGTCCGCGCCCTTATTGGAGCATTTTCATCGAACGCTGTCCGTTTTCATGCGCCCGATGGAGAGGGCTATGCGTTCCTGGCTGACCAGGTCCTGGGGATCGACCCCCTGAACCCCCAGATTGCCGCGCGCCTCGTCTCGGCTTTCACCATGTGGAAACGGTATGACGAGAAGCGCAAGGCATTGATGAAGGCGGAACTCGAGAGAATCCTCGCCGCTCCGCATCTTTCCAGGGACGTGCATGAAATAGTTTCCAAAAGCCTGGCATGAACCGGCCCGCCCCTTCCCTGCTTTCGTGGACCTGTCAGAACCCTATCCCCCGTTGACAACGCAGCGACACTCGGTTATAATTGCGTGCATATGCACATAACAACAGGAACAGACGATGTCTCCACGATGTAAGAAACCGAGGTATTGCAGCTGTACATTCAAAGGCAAAGCCTTTAAACCCGCGGGCATACCGATGTCCAAGGTTGATCAGATAACTCTTTCCCGGGACGAGCTTGAATCCCTGAAACTCTGCGACCTTGACGATTTGACGCAAGAGGAGGCTGGCGCCCGGATGGGAGTGTCGCGGGGGACGGTCCAGAGAATACTGAACGCAGCGCGAAAGAAGGTCGCGGCGGCCCTTGCCAGGGGCAAAGCCATCGTTTATAAAGAATCATGAAGCGAAGGAGGAGTGCGATATGAAAATCTGTTTTCCGGTTCAGAAAGATGAGGGGATTGACAGCGCCGTGCACAACCATTTCGGCTCAGCACCGTTTTTCGTGGTTTTCGACACGGGAACAAACGATGTTGCAACAATAAGCAACCAGGACCAGCACCATTCCCATGGAGCGTGCAATCCCATGAAGGCACTCGATAATCAGCGGGTAGACGCTATCGTCGGCGGCGGAATCGGCGCCGGTGCGCTCGCCAGGCTGAATCAGATGGGCATTCGGGTTCATCGGTCCCAGGCAACGACAATACTGGAGAATATCGCCATGCTTACGTCGCAAAGCCTCCCCGAGCTGACGCTCCAGGGCTGCTGCGGCGGCCACAGCAAAGACGGCGGATGCGCTCACTGACCTTCAGACCGGGAGCAGCATTGACGGTCTTGTAAAAAATCTGGTAATTTATCCTTTTCATTTGCACTGCTTACCGGGAATTGGACGTCTCGGCATATTATTATATGTACGAAGGAGGAAAGTCATGCCACTCCAGAACCAAGCTCGCGGGTATGCTTATTTGTATGAAATGCTCAAGCAACGGCAGGAAGACCCTTACTGCCGGACCTGCAGCGCCTACAATAATACCATCACGGCAGTACGTGAATCCCTCGCAAAATTCGAAAATCAGCTCACCGCTGCCGAGGATATGCTATCCGCAGAGTTTGCCCGTCTCTATTCCGAGGCCAGGGCCGGAATCGCTTCCCTGAAACTAGCGGAAAATCCAGCAGGACAGAAAAAAGCGGGGAACTGCAAGCTGCCGGAGGGCGTTTGTTTCGTCAAATTATCCTACGCAATTTTTCAAAAACTCTGACTCATTGCTGTCAATCATGTTTGCCGGCATGCCGAAAGATCAATCGGCAACATATCGATCCTGGCTTGTTTCTGGATCCACGGATTCAAACCAGGTATGGATATAAAGGGCGAAATTGAGTAGTGCCTGCTCCGCAAATCATGGGGACTGCGTGCATCCTCCATACCATTCATAGTCCGACAACAAGGAGCTCACCCCGCTTCTCTTATGATGTCAACACTCCCTCCTGAAGGGAAATCACACAAATTTTAATAAGTTAAGAGACAATAGTAGTCCTCTATCCCAGGCTCCCGGAAAATATTTTGATGGGATGAATTTATCGCCTTGACACTACAAGATTCTTTGCTACAATTTAGGCATGCGACTACCTCATATGAAATCCCTCATACTAGTTCCAATTCTGATGGTATTCCTGTTCCCTCCCGTTGCTGTTTCGAAAGACAGCTGTTATGACTGTCACGGCATAAAAGGCATGAAAGGATACATCGATCGCGCCCTTTTTGAACAATCCGTACATATGTTCCTGGCCTGCAATCAATGCCATGTCGATGTTACGGTAACCCCCCATGGAAAAGTTGCAAAAGTCAACTGCGGTATCTGCCATTTCCTCGGCAGAGAGGGCGCGCCGAAAGAACAGGCCTCGGAATACAAGCTGAGCGTGCATGGGCGTGCGACTGCAGCGGGGAATACAGTGGCACCGACCTGCCAGACCTGCCACGGCTCTCATTACATCTATCCTTCTGCCGATGCCAGATCGGCGACCAACAGGCTGAAAATCCCTTCACTCTGTTCCCAATGTCATCCCCAGGAGTTCGAGGTCTACAAGGGCAGCATTCACGGGAAGGAACTTTTGGACGACCACAACACAGCGGCCCCCACCTGCTTTGATTGCCACCTGGAGCATTTGACTCCGCCCACCGCGAGCAACCAGTGGCAGCTGTCGCTGATTAAACAATGCGGCACGTGTCATTCCGAGGAGATGAAAACCTACCGGAAAACATACCACGGCAAAGTCACCGAACTTGGGTATGCCACGGTGGCGAAATGCTCGGACTGCCACGGATTCCATAATATTCAACGGCTCGATGATGCCCAATCGACCCTTTCGCCGCAGAACATTCTGAGCACCTGCAGAAAGTGTCACGCCGACGCCACGATCGGCTTCACGAAATACTATGCCCATGCCGAGGAAAACAATAAAGCAAAATACCCCGTGCTCTATTATACATTCCGCTTCATGACGCTGCTTCTGATCGGCGTGTTCGCCTTCTTCCTCACACACACGTTCCTGTGGGCTTACCGCTCGATGAAAGAACGGATGCAGAAAAAGGGAGGCGAGTAACATGGTGCTGATAAAACGGTTCAACGCTTACCATCGGGTCCTCCACATTGCCATGGCCGTGAGCTTCATCGGCCTCGTTGCCTCGGGCATGCCGCTCAAGTACGCTGGAGCACCCTGGGCAACATGGCTGATGAAACTGCTCGGTGGCTACCATGCGGCAGGCCTCATCCACAGAACATGCGCCGTCATCACGTTCGGATACTTTGCTGCCCACATTAGCTATGTGCTGTATTACATCGCAATAGTCAGAAAATTCAAGTTCAACATCCTGGGACCTGAGTCCATGGTCCCCTGGATCAAGGATCTTCAGGATATCTACGGCAGTTTCCGGTGGTTTCTCGGGTTTGGTCCCCGGCCTCAATTCGATCAGTGGACCTATTGGGAAAAATTCGATTACTGGGCTGTGTTCTGGGGGGTTGGCATGATCGGCGTTTCAGGCCTCTTTCTCTGGTTCCCCGAGTTTTTTGGCCGGTTTTTCCCGGGGTGGGCATTCAATGTCGCAACAGTTATCCACAGCGATGAAGCGCTTCTTGCCGCCGGTTTCATTTTCACCATTCATTACTTCAATACCCATCTTCGGCCGGAAAAATTCCCTATGGACCCGGTAATCTTTACCGGAACGCTTTCACTCCAGGAACTGCAGCATGAGAGGCCCCTCGAATACCAGCGTCTTGCCGAGGCACGCCGAATAGAACAGGCCACAACCAGCCCCCAAGCGGCATGGCTGACCGATTGCGGCATTATTTTCGGTTTCCTTCTCGTACTAGTCGGGTTCTTCCTGCTCATCCTGATTATTATGGGTCAGTTTGTCTACTGATATGTCACTAGCCCAACGGGATCTCTTCATAAAACACATATTCACGACCGTTGCACCCTATGTCGATTTCCTGAGCAGTGGTTTCAGCTTTGGGTTTGACCACTACTGGCGCAGGCAGGCCATTCTGCTGTCCGGGATCGCTGAAGGAGATCGAGTACTCGATGTTTGCACGGGCACTGGCGAACTGGCAATCCCCCTCTCCAAAAAAGTCGGAGCCAAGGGGTCAGTAACCGGGGCCGATTTCTGTGAGGAAATGCTCATGCATGCCCGCAGAAAAACCGGCACACGGTATAAAAATCTATCCTTCCTCCTGTCGGACGCCAAAAGGCTGCCGTTCCGGGAGAATACCTTCGACGCCGTCACTGTCGCATTCGGGATGCGCAACATACCGGACACCTCACTGGCGCTGCAGGAGATCAAGCGGGTATTGAAGCCGGGGGGGAAATTCATGTGCCTCGAACTCACTCGTCCCCAAGGGAGTTGGTTCCGCGCTGTCTATGAATGGTACGTCTTCCGGATCATGCCACTGATCGGGAAAATCGTCGTCAAAACCGCCGCACCCTACCTGTATCTCCCCCGCTCTATCAATGCCTTTTATCCTCCAGACGAGTTCCGGAACATCATTGCCGAATCGGGGTATGAAAAGGTGACCGTGGATTCCCTGACGATGGGTATCGCCACCATTTACCGGGCGGTAAAAAATGAATAAGGTAGACATCCTGTGCGACAAGGACAGGATTCTCATGGAGGACTTTTCCCGGCTGAGCCTGATCCGCATGAGCAGCCACACCACACTACTCGGTTCGCTCCCTTTTTTTTCGACCTATCAGGACACAAACGTGAAAAAAGAAGTGGACAAGGACCGGCTCATCATCAGGGAAGCGGCCAGGGCCTTTGAAGCAGGAAGGCCTGTGTGCGATCTCGATCTTGAGGATATTTTCGAGAAAACGAAGGAAGTGGACAAGGTTTTTTTGAATAAACTCCTAATCGCCCCCTTCACCCTCTCAGTTCGCTACAGCGATTTCGCGGATATCCGTATTCAGCGTATCTGGCTCATTTCTAGAACTGTTTACGCACTGCTTGCGCATTGGCCGGAAGGGGGTTCGTTCATCGATGCCGTGAGAAACGCCTATCCGGAAAAAAAATTCAAGGATGTCCTTGCCGAAATCCTGCATCTGTACAACGAAGAAACGAGGATGCTGAGCAAGTCCATCCGGCACCTCGGGCCGTTCCGGTCCGTCGTGGGCACCTACACCGATGCACTCTACCGGTCCATGGAGGATGTGAAGGAAGACATCACCAGGTCCGCTGTTCAACGTATTTTCGGAGATAAAACAGTCTATGCCTAAACCCGACCTGATGCTGCTCCATGCACCGAGCGTCTTCAAGTTCCGCGAACTTCCGCTCTTCTTCGGTCCCGTGAGTGATGTGGTACCCTCTTCATCGATCTTCGAAATTTACCCCATAGGATTTCTCACCATGTCGGACTATCTGAGCCGGCATGGGATTTCCGTGAGGATCATGAACCTTGCGCTCAGGATGCTGCGTTCTCGATCCTTCGATGCCGAGCGTTGCGTTAGGGACATGAATGCATCCGCCTTCGGCATCGACCTGCACTGGCTGCCCCATGTCGACGGCAGCCTGAGTCTCGCCGAACTCGTGAAAAAATACCATCCCGACAAACCGGTCATCCTCGGCGGCCTCAGTGCAACCTACTATCACGAAGAGATCATGCGGGATTATCCCTTCGTGGATTTCGTCCTGTGCGGGGAATCGACGGAGGAGCCGCTGCGAATGCTGATGGAGACGATCCGCGCCGGCTCGGGCTACGAGAGCGTACCGAACCTCGTCTGGAGAGACGGAAGCCGGATGGTGAAAAACGAGCGGACGTTCAAACCGGAAAACCTTGATTATGTAGACTTTGACTACTCGCATCTTCTGAAGATGGCCATCAAGTATCGCGATCCGTCTGGGTATATCCCCTTTAAGTACTGGCTCAGCTACCCAGTAACGGCGGTTTTCTCCGTTCGCGGATGCATCCACAACTGCGGCACCTGCGGCGGTTCGATCTCCGCGTTTCGGACAGTCTGCGGGAGGTCGCACGCCTGCTTCCGGTCCCCCGAGCGCGTGGCCGACGATATCCAACGGATTGCCGACTACACTGGCGCTCCAGTCATTGTCCTCGGCGATCTGCTCCAGGCCGGCCGCGAGTATACCGACCGCTTTCTCACCGCCGTCAAAAAGCACCGCATAAAGAACGAAATCTGCGTCGAGTTCTTCAGCCCCCCTCCCGTCGAATTTCTGGAAAAGGTAGCCGATTCCATCGAAACCTTCAACGTCGAAATCTCGCCGGAATCGCATGACCTCAATGTCCGGAAGACCTTCGGGAAAAATTATGACAATGCGGCGCTCGAGGATATGATCCGCACGCTCCTTCGCGTTGGTTGCAGGCGGATCGACCTCTTCTTCATGGTCGGCCTTCCGAACCAGACCTACCGTTCCGTCATGGATACCGTTGTTTATTGCGGGGAACTGCTGGAAAAATATGGCAGCAATGGCGGCAAGGGCAGGGTTCTTCCTCTGCTCGCGCCGCTCGCGCCGTTTATCGACCCCGGCAGCGTTATTTTTGAGGATCCGGGGAAGTACGGCTACCGGTTCTTTTATAAGACCCTCAAGGAACACCGGCAGGCCATGCTCAAACCTAGCTGGAAATTCGCCCTGAACTATGAAACCCAGTGGATGACGCGCGATGATATCGTAAGGGCCACGTATGACGGAGCCTTGAACCTCCTCGCTATCAAGGAGCGGTACGGCGTGATCGGTCAGCAAAACGCCTCGAAGATCCGCGACCATCTGGAGCGTGCAATCAAGCTAAGCGAGAAAATCAGTAATCCGGAAATCGTGGACGAGGCGCTCAGGAAAGAAATCTTCAGCCTCAACACTCTGGACATCGTCTGCGGCAAGCATGAGCTCGATTGGCCCATCAAGGGCTGGAAGCTGAACGTGCCGAATATCACAAAGCTCCTGGTCTCCGAAGTCCGCCGGGACATCAGGTCCCGAAATCCCTTTTTCTCCTTTAAGCCACGCAAGTCGGATGTCCGTTGACATCCTCCCCGGCCTGAAGACCGAGGATTCCCGAATCAGACCCTGCAACTATGGACGACTGCCGATTCTGTTCGCAGGCCAGGGTTTAGCACTCTCGTCACCTTTTTACGGAGTGCGTACCACGATTTGCATGATTGCCGAAGATCTTCCAATACGCCTGGGCACTTTGTGAATGCAGCCGGCGGTACCAACGAGGATGCTCCTGTTTTTAGCAGCATCGAGTTCACATAGGTAGGAATTTTCCCGGTAGCTTTCCGCATTTCCTTGCCATACCACACGGCGCCGCTCCAGGGTTTCGTCGCAGAAAAACGAGAAGCCCGAGCAAAAGGCGGTACTGACGTTTGCTCCCGACACCTGGCCGACGACAGTAATTGTTAGTAACTTAGAATCCTTAGCAGGCCCACCCATCATTTTTAATGAGAGCAACTAGGTGAATATTTGTCTTTTTTTTTCACAAAAACGGCACGAACAGGCCTTTTATCCCCGCCCTGAAAAAGAAGGGTTTTTGCGGCGCGAATTGACAAGCCAACAAAAAAAGATGAACCTAGTTCGTTCGGTTCATCCTTTTTTCTTCTGCTTGCCTTTCGCGACCAATGCCGGACAAGGCATCTAGAGTTTAAGCATAAATTTGAAAAACCGGTTCATCATCAGACCGGCGGCAGCACCCAGCAACGCCCCGAACGCGGCAAGCAAACCCATGACAATGACAAGAACCAGCATAACGGCGAAGGTGTTCTGTCCACATGCTGTTCCGAACATCCGGGTCACATCTTTTGCCGCAGCATCGCGCCACGTCCCCTGCAGCGTATCAGCAAAGAACAAATCCATGGACAGGGCAATGGCCAGCGTGGCGATTGCGCCGATCGCCGCACCGATCAATACGGCTTTTTTCAATCCCTTGTCGGACATGGTAATCTCACTATCTTCTCCCAAGCTATCAAATACCGCCAGTCATAAACCGCTACTTCAATATTTCCCCCGTCTTGCGTGACCATAGCAGGAGGTCCAGATGGTCCATATCGATGCCGCTTTCCCCAGCGAACTGCCGGAGCTTTTTCTCGATTGTAAGATACCCCGCTCGGCTGTTGGGACGCATCCGCTTCGAAATCACGCCCAGCTCGCGAAGGCTGTTTAGTATATGCTTATCCAGAATGGCATATCCGGGGTACCCAACGTTCCGGAGAAAGTGACTTGCCTCTTTGTAACCAAGCCCTTTGATTGATTTATTCCGTGCCAGGAAATCCCGTCTCGAGTCGGGAGAATCGAATGAATCGAGCAGAATGCGGAGCTTCATCCCGCAGGCGTCCTTCAGGTACTCCCGTGTCTGGACAATATAGGAGGGCCGCAGACGCCAGAACCGCACCCGGTGCGCCTGCGCGCGTTCCTGTAGTTCTTTCTCGCTGCCGGTATGGAGAATGTCCTTCAACGCCTCAACAGTACGCATCCCCATCTTCGCGCTGCTGCCAGCCGTCAGGATGCAATAGCAGAGTTCCTCGAAGTGAACCCTGTCCCCCTTCTTGGAAACAGCCTTAAATTCGGCGAGACGCTTTACGATGCGCGGCTTTTTCCCCCTGTAGTCTCTTTTTAACTCACGGATGAATTCTTTTCCAGGCATTGTAGCCGCCCTTCAAATTGTAAAGGTTCTTGTAGCCCATGCCCATCAGCCGTTTGATGGCCCAAATGCCCCGGTTCCCGTTTTGGCAGTAGACGACCAGCTCCTTGTCCTTTTTGAGCTTTTTGACCTTGTCGCCGATTTCCGAAAGCTGCACATGGACCGAGCCGGGGATGTGCCCCTGCTCATATTCCTTGTTCGTGCGGACGTCGAGAATCATCATCCCTTTTTTCTGGTCGAGCTCCCGAGCGGAAAGCTGTTTGATCCCCAACCGGCTCAGGACGCCAAAAATTCTGATGATGAGGTAGAGCGCGACGATGCTGAGCAGTATTGTTGATGCGGTGTCCAAATGAAAACCTCCCCTGTTTTAGTTCAATGTTAACAATTCTGTGTCTTGCATTCAAAGAAAACTCCGGCTCAGGATTCAGAACTCTGAGCATTGATCTCGGCACTGTGAACTACCGTACCTTGTGCAATCGGCAAATCGATGGTGAAACGGGCGCCACGCGGCATATTCTGCTCCACACGGATCGAACCGCCGTGATCTGTTATGATCCTGAGCACGATTGCAAGCCCCAGTCCGCTTTTTTTCTTCTTGCGCGAGAAGTCCGGCTGGAAGAGTTTCGGTATGTCTTCGGGCGAAATCCCGGTCCCTTCGTCGGCTACCTCGACCTGCGCCTTGCCCGACGCAGCAATGCGCGCTGAGACCCATATCCGGCCTTTTCCGCCCATGGCTTCGACGGCATTTTCAAAAAGGTTTATGAATACGCGCTTCATCTGCTCCCGGTCGAAAAGCACATCAGGCATGTTCTGCTGAATGTCGCGCAGAATGGATATATCCTTGTGAGCCCCGCCATAGAGGTGGGCCACGCTTTCCAGAACCGGCGACAACGGCTGGGGAACCGGGTTCGAGCTCGGCATGCGCGCGAAATTCGCGAACTCGTCGACGAGTCTTCGCAGTCCATCCGCCTCATGGACAATCGTCCTGCTGCATTCATCGAATACGGCATCAAAATCCGGCGATCCCTCCGCGTGTTTTTTCCGCAGCCGCTCTGCCGAAAGCTTGATTGGTGTCAGGGGATTTTTGAACTCGTGGGCGATCCTCCGCGCAACGTCCTGCCAGGTCTCCGCTTTCTTCGCCCGCAGAAGCTCCGTCATGTCGTCAAAGGTGATGACCGATCCGGTCAGCACGCCGCCGCCGTCCCGAAGCGTCGTGATGCGCACCCTCAGCATCAGCATCCGTCCGCGTACGTTGAGCGTCAATTCCTCTTCTGCCCGGCCGTGCCCTTCCTCCAGTTTGCGGAAGAGGGCGCGGATCGGTTCCAGTTCGATAAACCCGAAGGCCTCATCATACCTCCTGCCCAGCACCTCTTTTTCACGGATGCCGAGGATCTCCGAAGCCGACTGATTGACCATCGTGATCCTTGCAGCACGGTCGATAGATACGACGCCTGTATCGATATTCGATAGGATCGCCTTCCTGGAATTTACTTCCTGCTCAAGCTGCTCGCGGGAACTTTTGAGCTCCCGAGTCATCAGATTGAAGGAATTGATGAGAATACCGACCTCGTCCCCGGACTTCTCGTCGATCCGGTAATCAAATCTCCCTGCTGCTACTGCGGCGGTCCCTTCGGCCAACTTCTTGATCGGCCCGGTGATGCCCGCGGCTACGCGGAGCGCGACCCAGATGGCAGCCAGAAGAAGCGCAAGCGTTACAGCGAGAAAACCGAGCCTGTAGGAAAGCTTGATCGGCTCCTTGCTCTTGAACGCCGAACGGTACTGTGCGTAACCCTCGCGGATGTCGGAAGCTTTCCTCGCCAGGTTCCAAGGGACATAATAGCTTATAGCAACAACGGCGGTCACTTGGCTCCCTTCCGGCGAATCATAAAGCGGAACGACGGCCCGCAGAATGTCCCCTTTATTTCCCGCGCTTGATACGTCCGCTGCATTGCTTCCTGCGAAGGCAGAGGCCACAAGTTCGGCGGACGTCTGCGTGAACGTCTTCGGCGGATAGTGATTGGTCACCACGGTAACGGCACGTTTATGCGGGTCGGTAAAGAGCTCGACAGAACTTACGCCATATTCAGCGGCTTTTTTTGCAAGATATTCCTTGAGCACCGGATTCTCGAACCGGGACAGCAATCGGTCCTCGGTCATCTGGCTGCTGATCTGCTTCCCAAACACAAAAGCGTCTTTCTGCAGCAGGTCGTAGTATTCCTGGGCGATGGAGACCGAATCCTTGAGCGAATTTTCTATGCGCAGGCTGAACAACCGCTCAATGCTGCTGGTAAACATGCCGCTTCCGATGAAAAACAGAAGGACGGGTGGAATGAACGACAGGCTGACAAAGGCAAATACCAATTTCGTCCTGAACCTGGCCCCGAGCACGCCGCGCTTTCGCTCCACCGAGAGTTTCCAGAGGCTCTTGGCGATCATGAATATCACGGTCGCCAGGAGGAGAAAGTTCGCGTTGATGAGAAAAATAATCAGGAGGTTGTCGGAAAGGGGGCCCTCAAAGCCCCGGTACTTGAGTTGAAGTATGATAACAAGCGCAGTGAGGGCAAGGAAAACAAATAAATAGAGGATGCCCCTCCAACTGCTTTTGCCCTCTTTGCCTACAATCACCATGATAGCGGCAGAATACCAAAATCATCAACCAAAAGCAAGGTCTGGTTTGGCCGGATTTTGATTATTCTCTTGACAAACCAGAGGTTACTCGTATATCTTAAGAAAAAATGGTTTGCTTAAACAGTTGTCTGCGCGAGGAACAAATCAGGAGGCAGGAATGACCACAAGGCTGAGCGCCCTTATCCAGGCAGCATGCATTTCACTACTGATCATGCTTGTTCCGGGCACCGCCGCACCTCAGGAACAGAAGGAACCATCGTCAGGGCAACAACCCGAACAAACCGTTTCAGAACCGGCTCAGCCGCAGTCCGAACCAACGGGGACGGCGAGCGGGACGACTGGCGGCTCCCGACAATTGCAGGCGGCGCCACAGAAGGAGGAGCCGCAGGCCACCACCCCCACGGCGCAAAACGCTACTCCCACCAGCGAGGGCAACGCTGAGTATGTCATTAAACAGGGCGATACGCTCTGGGACATTTCGAATACCTATCTCAAAGATCCCTTCCTGTGGCCGATTATTTGGAAGGCAAACCCTTCCATCGCAAACCCGGATATGATTTATGCGGGGAACAAGCTTGCAATCCCGAGCCTCGCTCCTCTCGAGCGGGCCATGCAGACCCCTTCTGAAGAAACGCTGAAAACGCAGCTCGTGGAAAAGCAAGCATCCGCCAGAGAAGAAGCGAAACAAACCGCCGAGGCGGCGGTATCGCCTGCTCCTGCGGCCGGGGAAGGGAGGGAATCGGCCTTCGCTATGCGGCCACAGCAGGTGCAACCCGCAGAAGAGACCGGGGGAGGCAACAGACTCATCCTTCCTGAAGAACAGCCCAAGCCGATCATTGATAAGTATGCCATGCTGAGCGCCGGCTTCGTAAATGACGTGGAAAGCGCCGATGTCATCATCGGTTCTGCCGGAGCTGAGAAAGCCGTTTTCGGATATGGCGACTCCGTTCTTGTTAAGTTCGGCTCCCCGGGGAATGTCAATGTCGGAGACAAATTCCTCATTTACACGTCCCAAGGGACGGTTAAACATCCCCGAACAGGGAAAAATTACGGACAGCTTATCCATGGTCTCGGCATTCTGCAGGTCACGGCGAAGGACCCGTCTGCTGAAGTAGGCACTGCGCGGATCACGCTTTCCTTTGATACCATCGAAAAAAACGACCAGTTGACGCCTTACCAGGAACCGGTGCCAATCTATCCCTCCCCGGCAAAGAAAAAGGACATCTCCGGATACATTCTGGCGGTGACCGCCCAACGAGTCATCGTCGGTCAGATGGATTTCGTCTACCTCGACAAGGGGAGTGCAGACGGGGTTGATCCCGGAGACAATTTCATCGTCTATGCCGATTCGGCAAAGGGGGGGGATCTGAGGGAAAAGATCGGAGAAGTGCAGGTTTTTCTCGTAAAGGAGCACTCTTCAACTGCGATTGTTCGCAAGAGCACCGATACCCTGACCAGTGGCAATGCCGTTGATTTCAAAAACTAGGATTATCCCTATTCCCCTCCCTGTTTCAGTTGAATACTGTCCAGGAGCTCATGCAATTCCTGCTCGTCTAGACGCGACGGCCCGGACATAAAAAAATTTATTTCTTTCCTCTCTTTGCCGCCGACAAGCAGGATATGAGTCAATTCTCTTCCTTTTTTGCTGCCCTGCGTTATAAAGCCGCCGATTGCCTGCTCTCCCACCGTAAAGATCTCGATATCGTTCATTCCCGCCAGGGCGATGTTTTTCAGCACCAGGGGAACAATGCCGAAGCGCGCGTTATAGGAATACTCCAGCATGTCGGCATAATCACTCATCCCGGTCGTATGCCGGAAAAATTTTCTGCGCACCGGGGAAGGCGCAATTGACTTCGCGACCACGTTTATTTCGGTCCTTTTCACTTCCCTGTCCTCAATAAATGTTACATCCCCTTCAATGCCGAGCTCCCGAAACTTGTCCGGCAGACAGAAGGAAAAATCTCCGACAATAAAATTGTTCGCCTTTGATGTCGCTCCCCCATCTCGAGTAACCTCGAACTTTTGCGGAACGATGCCTACCTGCGGATGGCGAGTGTACCAAAAACCGTGAAATCCCGCTGTTGCGAGGATCAGAAGGGACGCAATGAGAAGCACCGATTTCCAATCAGCGTATGGCCGCTCTCTGACTACGAGCCGGGGGATGCGCTTCATCAGTTCTTCGACGAGACGCGCTTTTGTGTTCCGGTCGAGCGCCGATGCCAGGGCAATGCGGTTGAACGTTCCACATTTGACATGAACTTGCAGCAGACCGGCTGTCTCGTTCAGTTCCATACGCTTTATGGCACTATAGGGAACAGGCTTGCCCACCGGACCTGTAATAACTTGGCCATCATCATCAAATGAAAAACCGTCTGTCCGCGCGATGAGGGACGTCAAGACCGGAAGCATGATGAAAGATAGCGCTATGATCGTCAGGAAGACATGGATCCAGGCCGAGCCCATCAGGCAGAGTGACAGCAGCGGCGCCATCGCCAAGACATAGAAAAACACGTTCTTCAGAAGCAGCCAGCCGTTCCCCTTAAACTGAAGGTCCATGGTGTTTCTCCTGTGCTGCAGGCATCCTTTGCTTCATTGCTCGCGCCATTTTCTTATTTGACGATTACTGATGCATGGGGATCGAAAGGATTCATCCGTACGGCAAGCGAGAACAAATAAGGATACTCGCTTTTCAGGTGTTTCATATAGGCGAGCCATTCCGTGATAAGCAGTACGTACGCCCGTTTGATGTCGCCGGCTATATGGCTCCCGTCAGCCGGGGACAATTCAGTCAGGTTTTCCCGTGCGGCCAATTCCTCTGTCAGATGAAAAACCGCCCAGAGCAGCTCGGTGAAGGTTTCATGTTCGAGAAGGTTTGGGTTTTCCAGAAGCCTGAGCAAAAAATCCCGTTTTGCCGCGAGAAAGGATTTCAACGCAACAAGATCCGTTTTTGCGTGATCGATTTCACTGTCATAGATCGAGGCAATGCCAGCCGCTTCACTGAATTGCCGATCTGACCACTGCCCGGTCACCAGGAGGTCCTTTCTCAGTGCGTCCGTATTTTGATCGAATCCGGCGAAAAGTTTCAGGAGGCCAGTCCCCGCTTCGCTGAAAAAAGTGCCAATGACCATGTTCATCTTGTTCAGCATGGCCATTTTTTCACGCATGTTCAGCAGCTGATTCAATATAAGCGTTACGAGAAGGACCTGGATCGGGATGAAGGCAATGTCCTGGAGCAGATAGAAAAAAGTGCTACGCGCATCGTGAAAGACGACGATTTGAATAATGTAAAGAGATGCCGATGCAAGGATGAGGGATGTTCCGAGAAGAACCTGCCAGGTATACTGCTTCATTCCATTCTGTTCCTTTCACCCCTCCGCGATGGCGTTTTGTTATATCAGAAATGCCCTCCCGGTCGAAATTGTCAGGTCAGGTGCATTCAAGAAGCAAAGCAAGTCGAAGACGGACTTTTCGGAGCGTTCGTGCGTCGCTTTTTTATTTCAGAAAGGAGAAGAACCCATTGAAAAAGGACACGAGGCCGAGAGCCCCTGATAGCATACCAAAATACCAGAAAAACTTCTTTTTCATCAATGCCGCGATCGACGAAAGCAGGATCGCGATCTGGAGGAACATCGCAGCCAGACCGAAGGCACCGGAATGCTTTTGAGCGTCATCGCGGACCGCCTCTAGCGACTTGGCGGTTTTCATGATCTCGGCTTTCTCGTCTTCATATTTCCTTGCCTTCTCGGCATAACCGTCGATTTTCTTCTGATAGTCCGCGGTCACAGAACGGGATGCGGTCCCTTTCAGAGCCTTCATGTCCATTTCGAGCTTTTCCCTCTGGAGATCGTATAAATATCCCTTAATGGCCTTGGCCTGATAAAAAGCCCACTGATCCGAGGCCTGGGACTGGGACATCATCGCTTTTGATCCGTAACTGCCCCCCTTGAGTGTAGAAAGCGTGGCGCAGACTGCGAAGATAACCGTCGTGAGCGCAAGGAAATTGAGCCAGGGTTCTTTCTTTTCTTCCACCATGATGAAACCTCGAGGACAATAAGGCCGTATGAGTAACGCACATAGTAACGAAATCGGATTGATTAGTCAATAGGTTGCTTGTCATGTGTTGCTTGTCATGAAAGGAGCGGTCCTGTCCATTGCAATCTCCCGGAATTCCTGCTACATTTTAATGGACGTGAAAAATCGAAGAGGAAAGGACAGTCAGATGATCATCGGCGTTCCCCGCGAAATCAAGATTGAGGAGTTCCGTGTCGGAATTACGCCCTTCGGGGTGCAGGACCTTGTACAGGAAGGTCACAGGGTCCTCATTGAAACCAGTGCAGGAGCTGGCAGCGGCTTTCCGGATGGGGATTATCGAAAAGCCGGATCGGAAATCGTCGACAAGAAGCAGGTATTCAGCCTGTCCGAACTCGTCGTTAAGGTGAAAGAGCCGATTCCGCAGGAATATGAGTTGCTCAGGGAAGAGCAGGCGCTTTTCACCTACCTTCACCTCGCCCCCAACCGCGAACTTACCGAGGTGTTGCTCAAAAAAAAAGTAACCGGCATAGGCTATGAAACGCTCACAAAGGAAGGCACCCTGCCCCTTCTCGCCCCCATGAGCGAAATCGCCGGCAGGATGGCTCCGCTCATGGCCGCCCATTATCTCCAAAAATTCAAGGGAGGCTCGGGTATTCTCGCGACCGGCGCAAGCGGCGTCAAACCGGCCAAGATCGTGATTCTCGGAGCCGGGGTAGTGGGTACGAATGCGGCCCGCGTTGCAGCGAACCTGGGAATGGAAACCGTGGTCATGAACAAGGGCATGGAGCGACTTCAAAAAATCGACGAGATGTTCATGGGACGGGTGGAGACCCTTCCCGTCACGTTCCAGACGATTGCCAAGGAAATCAGCGACGCCGACATCATCATCGGAGCAGTGCTCGTTCCCGGCGCCAGGACCCCCATTCTCATAACGCGTCAGATGCTAGGGACCATGAAAACTGGCTCAGTGATCGTGGATGTGGCCGTGGACCAGGGAGGCTGCATCGAAACGTCCCGTCCCACCACGCACGACGATCCCGTGTACGCGGTGGACGGCATTATCCATTACTGCGTTGCGAACATGCCAGGTGCATATCCGAGGACGTCAACGCTGGCACTCACGAACGCCACGCTCCCTTATATTAAGATCATCGCAGCTGAAGGGATCAGGAAGGCGGTGCAAACGGACCCGATCATACGGAGCGCACTGAACACCTATCGCGGAAAGATCGTTAACAAGGCTTTGGCGGAATCTCTGGGGTTTACGACAACTTAGCGCGGGAACGCCATTTGGGAGCAGGTTCCGCAGTTAACCAGAGAAAACAAATTTCTTCCCAGCTTTCCGGACTCGTGAACAAAAAAATACCTTTTCTGTGTGGCGTGAACCTGTTTGTCACACACTTCGCGGAAATCCTCCTCGGGTCCCGAGTTTTTCTTCAGCGCATCGAACTGATCAGGCCAGATGCTGTCACCTTCCTTCCGGGAAACGTACCTCCCTGCAAGCGCATCGGCAAGCGCGACCACGGCTGTTGTTTCCTTTGATCCGATGCACGCTCGGGCTGATGGTGTAATTTGGTGATCTGCAAAAGATCCTCGGGCATGCCGAGTTCATTGATGAGCGAGGCTCCGGCGTCCGCGTGTGTGCAACCGAAAAACGTCTGCTCCCCATTCGGGCAGATCGTCTCCCGCTGCGAAGGATGTTCAATCTGCTAGCTTCGAACCTGTTGGAGAACGGGCATATTCATCAGCAGGGCAATGTTTTTCAAAAAGGCCAGTTAGTATTAGGCAGGCGTGAGAACAAAATAAAACCGCTATCTCAGGATAAGAGACAGCGGTCGAGAAAACCAGCCTAGGATACTTCAGCAGCTGCAGGAGGAACCGCAGGCACTCGGCTTCATGCCCGTAAGCACAAACCCCTGGTTTTCCTGAAAGTCGATGCTGGTATTCGTGAGCATTCCCATTGCACGCTCCTCCAGGAAGACCTTTAGTCCCTGCATATCCAAGGTCGTGTCACCGGTCTGGGGCGCTTTGGCTATGTCCATAGCCAGAGAAGGGCTTCAGCCACCCGGAACAACGAATATCCTTACTCCATCGCCGGCAGTACCCTGCTTAGATACGATTTCTTTGAATTTACCCACCGCGTTGTTTGAAATACTTACCATGCTTCCTCCTTGCTGTATTATCAATGCAACCCACCCTGAGGTCCAGAGTTTTGGTTAGTTGAATATATTACCAGTCTCCTTCTTCTGGCGCAACTGTTTTTTATGCATAAAACATCGTTTTATTGTATCGGAATATCCGGCCAGGGAGGAACAGGAAAAGACGGGTTTTTGAATAAAGGTCCTGAAACTTCAGGTATCACGCATCGAGAATTAGCTTCTTTTTTGTTTTAGTATCTCGATAAACTCTTCCATCTTTGCCCTGATTTCGTCCCGTGCCCTCCTGAAATCCTTCATCACCTCTTCTGCGGTGCCGACGGCATTGATCGGGTCTTCGATGGGCCAGTGAAAGCGTTGTATCCAGGAAGGCGTCATCGGGCAGGACTCCTCCGCATTGCTGCAGAGCGTGACAATGATATCCATCGTCATGAGAATTCTTTCATCGATTCTTTTAGATTTTTGCTTTGAAATATCGATGCCAATTTCCTTCATCACAGCTGTGGCCCGCGGATGAACTCCCGCGGCAAGAAGACCCGCGCTGAAGGGCTCGATCATTCCCTTTCCGAGCTCTCGCGCCAGCCCCTCAGCCATCTGGCTCCGGCACGCATTGCCGATGCACAGAAACATTACTTTCAATGGAGATGAATTTTTCATGGTTCTGATGTCACGCTCATGGATCACCGCATCGGCTGGTCCAGCAGGTTTTCAATGCCCCGAGTCGTATATACTTTTCCCTCTTCGTCGACAATAATGGCCTCCGCACCGACTTTCTTCACAATCTCAAGACCCTTTTCCGGACCAAGAATAAACGGCGCCTTGGTAAGAGGATCAATGAGCGCTCCCTTGTTTCCGATCAGGGTCGCAGAGATGACTCCTTTTGACGGCTTTCCCGTCCGGGGGTCAATAATATGATGATATCGCTTTTTCCCCCTCATGACGAATCGTTCATAGTCACCTGAGGTAGAAACATATTTATCACTCAAGTCGAGCACAGCTAGCGTCTTGTCTTTCTCCCGCGGGTGCTGCACGCCGATCCTCCACGGCTTGCCGTCCTCGCGGTGTCCCATGACCCAGATATCTCCGGCGACGGCTATGATCGCATTTGTTATGCCACGCTTCCTGATTACGTCTGCTGCACGATCCGCCGTATATCCCTTCATGCCTCCAAAATCCATGATCATGCCAGGTTTCTTTAGAAATATCGTCGAGGCTTTCCGGTCGACTATTATATTCCGATAGTTGACCAGTGGCCGAATCCTCGCAATCTCTCCATCTGTGGGGATTTTCCCCTCCTTGAGACGCATTTGCCATAGAACTACCAGCGGCCCGATCGTTACGTCGAAAACGCCGCCAGACAGCTTAGAAACCACTTCGGCATCTTCGGCGGCTTCGATCATTTCGGGTGATACCTTGACAGGGTGCTTCCCGGCCGCAAGGTTCACCCTCGTGATTTCGCTGTCATTCTTGTAGAGAGACATCATGGCATCAAGCCGGCGAAGCTCCGCCATCCCAGCGTCAATGGCCGCTGCACCTTCTTCCTCCGTCCTCGCCACGACCGTGATCGTCACATCGGTACCCATGATCGCTTCTGTTTTTTGGACGGTCTTGGGCCCGGAGGAGTGGCACCCGGCTGCAAGCAGAACAAGTGTGAAAAAAATGATTCCTGAACGTCTCATCATAATACACCTGGAACCGCAATCAATTTAAACGACACAGGAGGCATTGACCGGAGCATGGGACGGGAATTTATGCTTTGCCGAGCTTTTTCTTCGCAAGATGGTTTTTTGCTGCCGTTCTGACCGGAGCCGGGACATTGCGGCTTTTTTCAAGGATGCCAAGTTCGCGGTCGCTCAACCGGTTGATAAACCCCAGCGATATGCCGACCGGCGTTTTGGGGTTGTTCACCAGCGCCGAGGCGACTGATATTTTTTTTGACCACTCGCTGTTGGTTCCGATCTTGCGTATCACGTCTTCGCTCAAATTGGTCGATTTGGCGAAGAACTCGATCTCGCCGATGGTGATCCGGGGATTTTCCAGTACAGCCATCGCAATCATCTTGCTGGACTCCCGGATGAGAAGGCTCCGCGCGTCTTTGCCGCCCGCTACTGCAAGCTTGATTTTCTGCGGCGGTGTCATCTTCTGGATGAGCTGCTGGATATTGAGCTTCGTCCCGTCTTCGGTATGTTCCCCGCCAGAGGCTTCCCCCATAACGATATCGATAACCCGCGTACCGGCGATAAAGTGCTTCATCTCCTCCGAGGCCGTCAGCGCGATGAAGGCGAGCGTTGTCTCTTCCAGATTGGGACAACGGACGAGGGCCTGTAAAACTTCCTCGTCGTCACAATAGACCTGGGCGATCTGGTCGAGGATGCCGGCAGAGGTGCGGACATCGAGAATGATAGTCCGGAGCGCGATCGGCGAGCAGTGTTCTATGTCCAAGGGAAGCTGCCGTTTGAACTTCTTCGCGTATATGACTTTCCATTTCGACGACTGGTCCATTTCCTGCCTCACTGTATCGTTGAACAGAATTATGCTTCATGTGAAAGGGGCGAAGCCGCCGGGCGGCTGAAAAAAGGCCCTTCGTTCCCGATGGGTGGGTGAAATAACAAAAAACCCATTCCTCGTTGCCCGACACCAAGCATCTTCTTAAACAACTTTGTAGCCAGCTTCGACAACGGCGAACGACAATTTGTCCAGGGAGACCTTGGCGTCGTCATAGGTGACCGCAGCCTCGGCCTTCTGCAGGTCTACCTGCGCGTCCTGCACGCCTGGTACCGCCTTGAGCGCTTTCGCGACCCGCATCACGCAGTGATTGCAGGTCATTCCCTGGATCTTGAGATTTGCCTTTGCCATGTGTTCCTCCTCATAATAATAATTCCTATTTCATAGTACATGATTCCGGATTAAAAATGCAAGATACCCGGAAGCCCGAAAGAAGGTCAGCTTTGTTTCATCCCCCTCCCGCTATAGCCTATTTGAGTCCGTATTTCTCCATCCGGTAAATCAATGTCGGTCTCGTGATGCCGAGATATTCCGCAGCGCGGGTCTGGTTGCCCCTGTGCTTTTCGAGGGCCTTGATAATGAGGTTCTTTTCCAAGTCTTCGAGCGCGATTCCCTCATCCGGAAGGTTCAGGATGATGTTTTGGACCGCGCTCTTCTTGTTTTTCATTTTTTCTGGAAGATCGGGGAGCGTCACGGTATTTCCAGTTCTCAGAACCGATGCCCGTTCCATGACGCTCTCAAGTTCACGTACATTGCCGGACCACCCATAGGAAAGAAGCGCCTGCTGCGCTTCCTCAGCGACGCTTACGACGGCGTCTTTATTAAACTTTTTAAGAAAATAGTTCACCAGCGGCAGGATGTCCTCTCTGCGGTCTCTCAGCGGAGGGATGCGCAGGGCCACGACGTTTAAGCGATCATAGAGATCTTCACGGAATTTACCTTCCTTGATGGCCTGTTCGATATCTTTGTTCGTAGAGGCGATAACCCGCACATCCACCGGAATGGGTTTTGTGCCGCCGAGCCGATCAACAGTTCGTTCCTGCAGGACGCGAAGTATTTTCGCCTGAAGATCAATGCGAAGATCCCCGATCTCGTCCAGCAAGATCGTTCCGCCGTCGGCCAGTTCGAATTTTCCTTCCTTGTCCCTCCCTGCTCCGGTAAAGGCCCCCTTTACATGGCCGAAAAGCTCGCTCTCAATAAGCGCCTCGGGGATGGCGGCACAATTGACGGCAACAAAGGGGCCTTTGGAGCGCGAACTGTTGAAATGGATGCCTTTGGCAAGAAGCTCTTTGCCCGTTCCCCGTTCCCCCGTGATAAGGACTGTGGCGTCGCTCGCGGCCACCCGGCCGGCCATATCGAGCACCTCCCGTATAGCGTCGCTGTTGCCGATGATGCTGTCGAAGCGGTACCGGTCCGTGACTTCGGCCCGGAGCTCGACATTTTCCCTCTCTAGCCGTCTCATCCGAAGCGCTTTAGCGAGTGTCAGTATCAGCTCATCACGGTTAAAGGGTTTGGTAATGTAATCGAAGGCCCCCTGCCTCATGGATTGAACGGCACTCTCAATCGTGCCGTAAGCTGTAATCATGATCACAGGCAGGTCTCCGTCCCGGCTGTGGATCGTCGCGAGGACCTCCATCCCGTTCATGCCGGGCATAGTGATGTCCGTGATCACCACGTCAAAGCGTCCCTTCTCAAAAAGTCGCAGGCCCTCCTCGCCGCTAGCTGCAGTCTGCACGAGGTGCCCGGCCGAAGTCAGATTGAATTCTATGACCCTGCGGAGGCTGTCGTCGTCATCTATGAGAAGGATAGAGGATTTTTTCATGATTTTTTCACCACAGAGATAAAAGAAGAATGCGTAAATTACCCTTCTGCAAGGGGGATCTTAACCGTAAACGTTGCACCCTGGCCCGGCTCGCTCACGACGTCGATCGTTCCCCGGTGCTTCTCGATGATGCGATAGGTGATGGCAAGCCCGAGACCCGTTCCCTGCTTTCTAGTCGTAAAAAAGGGGCTGAAAAGCTTTTTCCGGTTCTCTTCCGAAATGCCTGATCCGGTGTCCCTGATCATCACTTCGATCATCTCATCCCGGATACTGCTCTTCACGGTCAACTCACCGCCCTCCGGCATAGCTTGGAGGGCATTCAGAACCAGGTTTAGGAAGGCTTGTTTGAGCATCCCGGCATCCAGGCTCCGTCTTCCGATTGCCGGATCAAGCTGTTTCCGCACCGTGATGCCCGCTTTTCTGGCCTCCTGCGACGTTAGGGTTAGCACCGATTCGAGGGCCTCGTTTAGATCGGCTTGCTGAAAGTCCGGCTGCTTGGACTTCGCGAACTCGAGGAACTCCTGGACAATGCGGTTTAGCCGGTCCGTCTCCTTGAGCAGAATCTGGATGAACTCATACCTGGCATCGTCCGCTGAATAGTCGTCCTTCAGAATCTCAACAGCGCCCTTAATTGACCCGAGCGGATTGCGTATCTCGTGGGCCATGCCGGCGGACAGTTCACCCAGGGCTGACAGCCGGTCCGCTCGTCTCAGGTGCTCTTCGGTCTGGAACAGGATATCCGTCTGTTCCTTCAGTTTCCGGTGGGATTCATCGAGGCGCCTGAGTGCCTCCTCGTAGCGCATGCCCTGATTGCGTTCCATCTGACTCAACACGCCAGTGACGCCGCCGATTAGCAGAAAAAGGAACAATTCGACGTAATTATAGACATCCAGAAAAGGATCGTGCCAGTGCAGAAACAGGTGCGGCGAAAACAGCACTGCGGAGGCAATGGATGTCGATACGCCTCCCCTGATCCCGTACCAATAAGCGCCGAGTATTATTGGAACGATGTAAAGGTGACCGAGAAGCCCATGGAGTATACCGGCATGTACACCCCGCACGAGGTAGTGGATCAGCGAAATGAGCGCAAGAAGACCTGCCAGCACGTAAGCCCTTGAACCTTTTTTGCGCCTGAAGAGGGATTGTATCATATGAAGGACGTCTTGTCTTGTGTCCACCCGGGTATTTAAGGCTTGGCAGGCTGCTCTCTGCACGGGATAATCATGAACTCTTCCGCGCACAGTTGCAGGGAGAATGCCTTTCCATGACCTTCATCCATAGGCAAAACGATCTTAATACAATCTAACTGAATCGCGTCCTTTTTGTCAAGAAATGACTGATATCACGTGGGTTATTGCCGCATCAAATCGACAGTTTCCGTAAGCTTAATCTTTGCGTTCCTCCAGGCGTTCATTCTTTATTCTTGACAATAGATGCCGAATCTGATATTTTAAAGAATCTTGCAAAGGAAGGGAGGTGAAACAGAATGAAGAAGATTATTGCTCTTTTCACGGCAATGGCATTTGCCCTGACCCTCGGCGTAGCATTCGCACAGGAAGGTGGGGCACCAGCAGCTGCACCGGAGAAGAAGATGGAAGAGAAGGCTCCGGCAAAGAAGAAAGCTGCAAAGAAGAAGGTTGCGAAGAAGAAAAAGAAGGCTGCAAAGAAGGAAGAAGCAGCCCCGGCAGCAGCCCCGGCAGCTCCGGCAGGAAAGTAGTTTCACCCATACCGCTCATTTATTATTCCTAAGCGGAAAAAAATGTTATCTTGAATGCACAAGTGATTTTAGGCAGGCGGAAATACCGCCTGCCTTTTTTTACTGTTGCGAGACATTCATGCATTTTCATTTGCATCCTAATCCCAAAGAAGGAACAGCCGCTTGGTCTTGTTCAACTCCTTCATCAGCCCTTCAATGGTGCCCGGCCCCTCGTCAACAGCATCCGGGCTGAATTCGTACACTTCCTTGACAAAGGCCTTCAGGTCTTTGGGCAGCCTCCTAAACTCGATCTCGACCCAGTCGTTGTCAGCACCGATGATCTCAAAGGAGGATATCTTCTCCCAGTCCTGAAGCCGATCGATGACATCCTGGTTTGATATATCATATTCGTCACCGTTGGTATGCATGATACGGAGAATCTCATACTGGTCCGTGCCTTTGATGAAGCCTATTTTATCAGCCTTGAGCCCTGCGTTTATTTCTATGACGAATGCCAAGTATTTCTTGGGCAACAACTTGCGGCGGAGCGAAGCGAGAATGCTGTCTGATTTCTCTTCGGGCACGGTCACAGCAATACCGGGAGCGATAATCTGGTATCCGTCCTCATCATAACCAACCAACCGCTGGATGCGTTCGTGAGTTTCCTCCTTGATCATGACGAGCACAAGCCGGTCAAATTTGAGGATCCTCGCAAGTTCCTCGGCATAAGGTGAAAGGGCAACATGGGTGACGGTCGGTTTGCTGACGGGTGCGGCAGCCGCGCTGGTGGTCATACTGCTCGTAATACCACTGCGCAAACTGTTGGTTGCCCTGCTGGCCATACTGGCCGTCACACCGCTTACCGGACTGTCTGTTGCATTGCTGATCACGCTCATGCTGCCTGTCATACCACTCATCGGATTCTTTGAGTCATTAGTATTACCTGCGTTTCTTGATAAACTGACCGTTGCCCGGTCGGTAGCGCCCATGATCAGGGAAGCCATGCCAAACGTGACAAGCAACAACAACCATCGTTGAAATATCTTATTTATTCCCACGGATACTCTCCCAATGGAATTTTGGTCGAGACGAAATGAAAAGCAATAGCCAAGAACACGGTGAGTGCAACCCTGAAATCAGCGGTATTATACTATCATAGTATGAATTTTTGTAGCAAAATGTTTCTTCCTACGGAATACGGAGGAAAACGTTCCGTCCCCCAGGATCTCCTTGATCGCCCGCGAAGAGGGTTGGTTAACCCCACATCAAGGGATAATTTCGCGGTTTCGGGCCGCTAATCGCTCCCTTATTGGCACGTCCTTAATGAAAGAAAACCAAAATCTCCTCTTTTTTGGAACAGAACTCATTGTCCCGCTACTTTTGAGGCAACAAGCTTGCGGTATGATTTGAATACACGGACTACTCCTTTTTTTAACCGGGATTGGCTGAATACCTAGGCTCATAGGTCTTAAGCATGCTTGAGCTCCATTAAGGTCTGAATGGTTTTTTCTGTCCGGCACTTCCCTCTGCTCTGGCCATAAATTCTCGCGCAGAAAGACATGATGATAAAACAAGATTTTGAAGGATTTCATCCTTCTCATTCGAAATTTCATTGGTCACTTCGATATCCTGCCCTTCGTTATTGAGCAGGAACTGCCCTGCATTAGACCCAAAACGGGTAAATCGGTCTTTCTGCTCCATCACGATAAGAGTGGTCGCCCTGTTTTGCAAAAGCTGAAGCCACTGCTTTCATGTATCGTTGATTTCAGAACCGACTTCTGCAATAACGCGGGAAACCTTGTTCCCTTTTGCAGCGCAGAAATCAAAACGCCGATTTTTCTGCGATTCGAGCTTGCTTTTTTTCTGAAGACGACATCCCGCAGGAGATTGCTGCATTGAGTTTGGAAAGCTGGATGACTTCCCGCATAATCACCATCCCGGGATTTGTCTGATACGCATTTCAGCTTGTTGGCGCGAAAAAAGTACCAAGTGCCATACCGTGGTATTCGATAGCGTCGCAGCGTCGTTGCAGAAAAAAACAAGTGAGCTGAGCAAAAGGGCGGTGCTATTGTCAGTTACCAATGCCGTGCAGACGACAGTCATCTTTTGCGGATCGGGCTCTTTAACGGGCTCAATCATCTTTATGAAATAGATTAGAGAGGTGAACACGCGTCTATCTCTTACCGAAACAATACTTGTCTGGTTTTTCTAAGCGGCACCTTTAATACCGTCCTGAAGATATGGGGTATTAGAACGCGGGATATAAGTCGGCCTTCCGATCAAACTGCAGCTAAAAAAAAATTCTCGGCCATCTGAATGACGTTCTGCATGCCCTGCCGATGCAAATCGCGGGAAAAACAACATACACAAGGTAAAATCCAGCACGAGAAAGTCCAGTTAAGTGATCTCTGCCCTTCATCGGCAGAACACAAAATAGTTTGGTTGTTTATCGAAGCAAAACCAAAAGATGACCAATAAATTGTGTTGTAAAATCAATCTTTCTTCTTGACCTTCCATACGCCTTATGCTACAAATTATCAACTGGCAATGACCTTCTCTTTCACCATCCAACTAAAAATTACAAACGTTCTTCAGCAGCATACATCACGATGCCGGAGACACTGTGCTGGATATTATTACAGGAGATCACTTACAGGACCTCCTCAGGACTGAAACATGGCGGGACCTTTTCATATCCCTCTCTGAGAGCCTCGGTTTTTCTCTGAGCATCTATTCTCAGACGGGGACACCTATCTTCGTTGCCCTCGGCGACGCTCCCCTCTGCCAGAGTTTCCACTTATCCTCACCCCGCTTCGAATCACAATGTAGCTCAACCTGCAATTCCTACATTATGAACGCCCTCTCAACGGGAAAGCCCGAGGTCTATCAGTGTTATGCAAAGGTCATGAGCTTTGTCCTCCCGATCGAATATATGGGGGAAAAAGCCGTAATCCAGGGGCAGGGATCATTTCCCACTTATGATGATTTCCGAGACTGCATGGAACTGGCGAGCTCTTGCGGCATTGATATGGTCACGATAAAAATACCGCTCACCTACACGACCTCGCAGCAGGCATGGAAAACCTGCCGCTTCGTGGCCAGCACGGTCAATCGCCTTCTCAACAACATGCAGGAAGTCGCTATTCTGAGAAGGCAGGTCGAAAGTCTCAAGAGCGTTTTCTCGCGCTGGGGAACCTCTGCAGTGCAGCAGCCAGAAATCCGCTTCCAGGACATGCTGTACAATCTTTCAACACTGCTAAACATCGACCAGGTCACCATTTATTCGTTTGATACAAACCTTGGCGCCTATACGAGCCTGTACGGCCTGTCTAAAGGAGGAGTCCAGATTAAGGTCCCCGATATCAACGCACAGCATCCTGTTATCAAGGAACTCCGGGGGGGAAAACCGTTTGTCCATTTTCCCGAGCATGCCGGCGAACGCGGCATCATGGCGAAAGGGGAGACAAAGTCCGGGTTTTATTTCCCCATTCTGATCAATAACAGTTTAACGGGCATTCTCGGTATCAACGACCGGCCTCTCACGGAAAGCGATATACAGATCATTTCCGGGTTCTGTAAACAAACTGCGTTGTTTATCGAAAATTATCATCTACATCAAGACCTTCATAAAAAATTTGACCGATTTGTCGCAATTTCGGAACTGACCAAGGCAATAGCGCCGATTCAAAATTACGGGAAGCTGCTCCAGACAATTCTGGAAAAATCCGCGGAACTGCTGAAGGCGGAACAGGGCTCCCTGATGCTCCTCGATCACGATACCGATGCGCTTCTCCTTGAGGCGAAAAAAGGTATCATTGAGGGCGTAACTCGAAAGCACAAAATCAACCGCGGCGAGGGGATCGCCGGAAAAGTCGCTGAAAATGGAGAGGCTATCCTGGTCAAGAATGTCGAAAAAGATCCGAGAACAAATCAAAAAAACAGACAGCACTATAAAACGCCATCATTCGTCAGCGTGCCGCTCAAAATCAATGAGCGCATCATCGGCGTACTCAACCTGTCGGACAAGGCGACCGGTGAAGTTTTCGATGAAGAGGATCTGAAACTCATCCAGTCCTTTGCAACCCATGCAGCGATCGTCATGGAGCGGAATGTCTTCTTCAACCAGACGGAAGAGCTCAAGAAACTGACGATCACCGATCCCCTGACCGGTCTCCTGAACCGGCGATACCTCAACGAGAGGCTGAAAGTCGAATTAGCCCGGGCCGAACGCACCGGTCACCATCTCAGCCTGCTCATGGTGGACTTGGACGGCTTCAAAGCCTGCAACGACTCATTGGGACATCTCTACGGCGACAAAATATTGAAAAACATCGCGGACACCTTATTCAATACGGTTCGATCCATGGATATCGTTGCCCGTTACGGAGGCGATGAATTCATGGTCATTCTGCCGGAAACCGATGAGCCGCTTGCAAGCGACATCGCGGAACGCGTGAGGACCAATGTAATAAAAAATGTGCTGATGCCTCGGGATGAAGCCGCGACGGGACCGCATTCTCTAACGGCCAGCATAGGCGTTGTCTGTTATCCTGAACACGGGAAAACCGTAGAGCTCCTTCTTGAAAATGTCGACAAGGCGCTGTATCGGGCCAAGAACAGCGGCAAGAACAGGGTAGAGGTTTTTTCATAAAATGTCGTTCAGTTCTCTCCAGGAAAAAGATTTTTCAGGAAGGCAGGATGAACTGGCTGGTCTCCTCAAACGGGTCCTCCAGACGGATACCGGCCTGGCCCAAAGCATCGTTCTGTCCGGCCCGCGGGGTATCGGAAAAACAGAGTTGCTTAAACATCTCTTCGGCCAGCTGTTCTGGAAACAGAGCCGGATGGCGCCTTTTTTCTATTCGGTCAGCCCCGCACTGCTATCCGCATCGGCTTTTTCCAGAACCTATCTGACTCAGTTTATCTGCCAGAGACTTGCTTTTCAAAAAAAGGAACAGGCCCTGCTCTACCGCGACGGGATAACAGTCGATGACCTTTCCATACTGGCAGAGGAGCAGGAAGCTATATGGGCCAGAGACCTGCTCGACCAGTATGCGCGGGGATCCGCTGATCCTGTGGACGGCCTCCGCATAGCGCTTAATGCTCCTCATCGCTCGGTGCTGTCCACAGGAATCCCGGTCGCCGTTTTGATCGATGATTTTCACTGGCTGGCGGGTCTCCATCGCGACGGCTTCCCCGAGCAGCGCCTGATCGCCCTCTTCGAGGAGCCGGTCTCCCAGAGGAAAACACCCCACGTAATCGCGGGAAGCATGGCCGAGCTCCAGGAAATTTCCGTTGTGAGCGGCCTTGAGCGAATCGCCGTCCAGCCCCTCGGATCGGAGGCGACCTCGTCACGCATTCTTTCACTTCTCCAGGAGCACGGATCAGAAGGCAGCACCATGCCTCCTCTCCTTCTGCGCCATCTGGGGGGCAATCCCTTCTACCTTGGCCGCGTTGTCACCAGGGCGTGCACCAAGCACAATCCCGACGAGAAGGACTTCTGGAGCGCCTACATCAGGGAGATCATGAACGGGACTCTATCCCTCTTCTGGTCTTCGGTCCTGAAGAGCTATCTTCCCGATCTCAGCCTGAGGAGAACAGCACTCGCGCTGCTCTATAAAATCTATCACTCCCCCGATGCCTTTTCATGCGAACGTATCGCGAAATCCTTTTCCCTGACCGACACCCAGGCGAGCGCCGTCGCAAAGGCCCTGTACCTTGCCGGTTTCCTGCGAGGCGAGTATGGCCTGTTCAAGTCTACGGATGACCGGGTGCTGCTGGACATCATCGACCACCTCTATATGCGGGAGATCCTCGCAAAGTCCGCTCACGACATGGAACAGGACTTCCTTGAACGGCTACAACCGCAAAAGGAGCAGGTCGTCCGCTTTGACATGACGCTTCCGATGACCAAGGAGGCCGAGCTCATCGCGGCCCAATGCCTCGACCAGATAGGCAAGAATTTCCATATGAATCAGGACGCCATCGGTCAGTTGCAGATAGCGGTGATCGAGGCATGCATTAACGCCATGGAGCACGGGCAGGGCATCGGGAAAAAGGTCTATGTCGGCATCACTGTCGACGGGGGCCGGATAGAGGTTTCTGTGGAAAGCGCAGGGCAGGAATTCATTGTACAGGAAACCGGCGAACCCGTTCATGATCAAAACACCGGGAATGCGCCAAAGAGAGGCTGGGGCCTCAAGCTGATAAAGCGCTTTACCGATGAAGTCACATTTGAAAAGACCGCTCTCGGCACGAAGGTGGTTCTGGTTAAAAAAATCGAGAAGTCTGCAAGCGTCCCCAAGGAGGACGTGACGAATCGTGAGTAATTTTTCTTTATCATCGAAATCAGAGCAGGATATCGCCATCATAGAGCCGAAGGGATACATCAACGATATCGGAGCAGAGACCCTTGAGTTCGCGAGCGAGCGGTTTCTCGGCAGCGGCATCAAGAAACTCATCGTGAACTTTTCCGGCGTCCAGTTCATCAACACCATCGGCCTGTCCATCTTCCTCAGCATGGTGCAGAAGACCCTGGAATACCACAGCCTGCTTTGCTTCACCAATATGAAGAAAGACCACCGGGAAATCTTTGAGATGGCGGGCTTGATAAAATACGTAAAGGTTTTCAAGGACGAAAACGATGCGTTCAGCTATTTGAACAGGAGAAGTTGATATGACGGTGAAAACCCTGCACCTCAAGCGGCTGATGTTCAGTATCGGTTCGCTGATTGATCTGGGGCAGGAGTCGACCTCCTCGAAAGACCTTTCGGCGAAAATGAAAGCCGCTCTCTACGTCATTACGGGTACCCTTTCCGTGCCGTCGGCGGCCCTGTTCGTGTACCACCCCGTGAGAAAGGACCTTGACCTCCTTGTCGCAAAAGGGACCCGGGACCGCAACCTTCAGGAAATCAGGCTTAACGCTAAGACGCAACATATCAAGCAGTTGATCATGAATGATCCCCACATGCTCCGCGACATGGCAGACACCGCATTTTTCAGGCACAACCAGGAGGCCTTTGCCAAACTGAAGGCGAAGGTGTTTCTTCCTCTTTTCGCGAAGGAGGAATTCGTCGGCGCTCTTACGCTCGGCCGCAAGCTTGGTGGCCTACCCTATCGACAGGGAGAAAAAGATGTCCTCCGGATCATCGCGCATCAAATGGCAATAACGATCCACAATGCGCATCTGTTTTTGGAACTGGCAAAGAAAGCGGAAGAAAACAGGCGGCTCTATAAAAATATGCAGCGAATCTATCACGATACTATTCAGGCATTCGCGGCAGCCATCGACGCTAAGGACGGGTATACCAAGGACCATTCCTACCGGGTTGCGAGTTACGCTGTTGCGATTGCAAAGGAACTTGGCTGGAAAAAGAAAGACGTGGAGGGGATCTATATTGCCGGCCTGCTCCATGATATCGGGAAAATTATCATTGACACGAAAGTAATAAAAAAGGACGAGAAACTGACGGCGGTAGAAGTAAATGAAATAAGGAAACATCCTCAGATATCTTACGACATTCTTTCGAAGGTCAATTTCCCTTGGAAAAACGTCGATTATTTCGTCCGTCATCATCACGAGCGGATGGATGGAAATGGTTATCCCGATGCGCTCCGCGAAGGGGATCTGAGCGAGGGCGTCAAGATCCTTACCTTGGTCGATGCCTTCGACGCCATGACCACGGATCGGCCTTACCGCGACAAGTTGGGGCTCGATAAAACCTTCGAGGAAGTCATGAAATGCTGCGGCACGCAGTTCGACGAAAATATCGCCAGGACCTTTTTCAACCTGCTGCTCCGGGAACTGAGTGGCGAGGTAAAAAGACCGCAGATACTGCCCCACCTGCAACATCCCGATGCGGAATATTTTTCGGGAATGCAATCGGATTCGGATATGTGATAGAGCAGGAGAAAAGGAAATCGTACTTAAATTGTATGTTATATCCCCGCTGTTGTTGCCAAAAGCACTCGGGTATGCGGAATGACGGATGTAAGACAAGTGGCGCAGATCATAGATCTTGTCCATTCTATCATGAGACGTTTAATAATTAATAGTGAAAGGCTCTAACATCATCTTTCATTGTCTCTGCAGCATCTCGAAGAACGCTTCGGAGAGGCGCGGTTAAATCCCTCGTGAATCGATCGGGTGGGCTTGAGACCTGCGGTATCCACGCCCCTCTGCTGATCTCTCCTTTCCATAGCCGCTGTTCTTCCTGCGCTCCCTCCGCCAGGCATCAGCCTGATTCTTCCGCTAGGCGTTGTCAGAATCCAGCTTCCATCTCCGCCATGGCTTCTTTAGTTCCTTCTGGCAGACCGCCTCGGCAATTCGGTTGATTCTGCACTGCGGGGGCTATCGGAAACAGCTTATGACAGCGCTCACATGTCTTGGCACTGTTTCCTCGTAAACCTTTGGATGAGGAGCTCCATGAACTCAGAGTGCGTCCATCAAATAATAAATGAAAGGGGTTTCTACGGTTAAAGAAATCAACTGCTGATTATTTGCCGTGGGTCTCATTTACGGTGTAATATCTGTCGGCAACAACAGTTGACCGGGTCAAAGTCCCAGCTAGGGGGTGTCAGTCCTTGGCCGGAGGTACCAGATACACCGGTCCGAGGACGATGTGATGTCGGACATTGAAGCCGTTTATCGTAAGGAAGATCAAAGGGCTCTCCCCGAAGAAAAGGCATCCACATCTCAATTGCCAACCTTGCAACGGCGTAAGCAGAGAACAAACAGGCCAAGCAACCCTGATGTTGCAAGATAAGGCTGTTTATTAAGGCTGTCAACTCTTGGCAGTGACAATGCAGCACAGAAGCAATCTTTTTTTGTCCGATAGTGCTATAGCCGGTGCTGTGTCTGTTCGTCTGGAGTTGCAAGCAATTTTCCCATCTCTTCTGTCGCCTTCCTCGTTAATTCCTTTTTTTAACGACTTTTCCTTTTAACATTTCTGATACTTCGCCAAATTTTATAGCATAGAGTGGCTTGCGAGGATCAAGATTAGTAGCAATTTCAAATTCTCGAAGAGCCTTTTCTTTCAATCCGTTTTCAAACAAAACATTGCCAAGTTTATAGTGAAACTCGGCATTACCAGGATCCAAACTCACTGCTTTTTTGATATTATTCAGGGCGTTATTCTTCTTACCACTCTTTTCATAAATCACTGCAAGGTTGTAATAACCCATTGCCCAAGATGGATCATATCGCAGAGCGATTTTATATTGTTCAATAGCTTGATCAAGCATCCCTTCGTTGAAGAAAATGATCGCAAGACTATTGCGCCCATCCAGAAATCCGGGGGACTGCGATAGAAAACGCTGATACTCCTCCTTGGCCTTATCCAACTGGCCGTTTTTCTCGTAGAGTCGCGCCAAGGAATAGCGCTCAAAGGCATCTGGAAATAAATTCATACCAAGCTCATATTGTTTTTCCGCTTCGGCGATCTTTCCTTGCAACTCCAATATATGAGCATATGAGAAACGAGCCTTTGGTGAGTCGGGAACTTTCCTCACTGCATCCTCCCACAGGGCATTATCGTCTTTCCAGACCGGGATTCTATCATAAGTTACAATGCAATAACGGCCAAGAAGCAGCAACAAAGTTAGGCCTACTGCAGTCCTGACAAGGGGATTAATCATTTGTGCTTTATTGACCGCGAGGAAAACAATGTCAACAATAAATGCGGCGGCACCGAGCATGGGGAAGTACAAATAGCGATCGTTCATTAAGGTAACAATCGGCACTATTTGAGCGACTGGCAACAGGCCTATGAAAAAGAGAACAAGCCAGAATAGCAAATCACGTTTGCGATGATAGAGGTAAATCCCTAGTGCCATGATGAGCGAGAGTAAGAGTGCTGCCAGAGCGACTTCAACATCAACTCCCGTTTTGATCGCTGGAGCATATACAGCGCTCAGGTTTGCAGGCCAGAAAATCAGCTTTAAATATCGAATAAAAACTGGAAGCATGGTAAACAGAGTGTCAAAAGGACTCCCATTGAGGTAGGAAGTTCGACCCCCTCCCATAGTCTTTGATTGACTATAAATGGTAAGAAGAGCAAAAACGAAAGCAACAGCAAAAAACGGGATCTTATCGATCAGTAAGTGTTTTAGGTTTTTTCGACTGCGTTTCGGTGCTATGCAGAAATCTAATGCTATAAAAACGAGGGGAAGGATTATACAGACAGATTTGGTAAGAAGAGAAAGGATAAAAGCAATCATTGAAGACACATATAATAATCCCTGCCGTCTCCCCGATTTTTCCCGGTACAAAATGTACCCAGTCAAGGAAAGTAAAAAGAACAACATGGAAAGGACGTTTTTGCGTTGGGAGAGCCAAGCTACGGATTCAATCTGAACAGGATGTATAAGGAAAATTAAAGCTGCGGCGCAAGCGGGTAGCCGTTGCCATGACAATCTTGTGAGGAGATAGTAGAATAAAATGCCATTTGCGGTATGAATTAGAATATTCGTAAAAATGAAGCCCTCAGGTCGCATACCCCAAATTGAATAATCGAGCATGTAAGAAAGAATCTGTACTGGGGCATAATTCCCTACGTAAAAAGTAGTAAACGCAGTTCTTATATTTTCCCAAGTGACCCGCTGAATCGTCATATTACTCGTGATGTAGATGCCATCGTCCCAGTAAATGAGAAAATTATGCCCTAATGCCTGCCAGTAGAGAGCAAACGTCACCGCGGACAAGAATAGCAAGACAATTATTTGGTGCATGAATATTTCAAATTTGCCGCGAAACATGGATCCCTCCTCTGTATAGATAGCGGATATGATTATAAGACCTACACATCAACCAATCAAGGCTTTTTTAGTTGCCTGTTCCGGCTTTTTTGGAGAGGTGAAACCCCGTCGAGATATTTTCTTTTCGGTCTCACAATAGTGTCCGGACACGGCCCCTTTTTATCAACGAATAATACATGAGGAATTTGTGGTTCAAATATCTTTTTAAAAATGGTATAATTTATTATTATTTTGCACCGGTTGAAGGATCATAAATTTTCTAAAATTTTTGAGGTTGATTGTGATCAGTACAAGGCGGAGGGCCAATTACCTCGCAGTTTCCATAGCACTTATAACATTTATCGTATATCTACCATCGCTTGGGAATGGCTTCATTAACTGGGATGATGACCTGTATGTCATAAATAACGTTCATATCCGTTCTTTTGATCTGCATTTCCTTAAGTGGCTGTTTTTTGATTTTTATGCATCCTACTGGGCCCCTCTTACCTGGACATCCCATGCTATAGATTATGCCGTCTGGGGCCTGAATCCCTGGGGCCATCATCTCGTGAACAATATTTTCCATGCAGTGAATACTTTTCTTGCGGTAATTGTCACAATAAGACTGCTCGAAGCATGGAACGAAACGTCGATCAAAAAAAAAGTGACGAAAATCCTTTCCGAGCGGGAAATGCTTGTAGTGGGAGGAACCGTCGGCATTTTGTTCGGCCTACACCCCCTGCATGTAGAATCAGCTGTCTGGGTTGCGGAACGGAAGGATCTCTTGTGCGCCCTGTTCTTCCTCCTCAGCATCATTTCCTATACGGCTTATGTCCGTAGTGAAAGCAACAGAGCGTCACGCCAAGAGTTATCTTCCCGTTTTTTCGACAAATACTATCTCATCACGATCGGTTTTTTCATCCTTGCCCTGTTCAGTAAACCGATGGCGGTTTCTCTGCCTGCTGTTCTCCTGATCCTCGACTGGTACCCCTTTCAAATAATAGAATCTTCAACCGCATTTCGGAAGGCAATCATAAACAAGATTCCCTTTATTGCATTGAGTCTGGGTATGTCAATCATTATCATTTGCGCCCATAAAGCGGGGGGTGCAATCGCCCCCCTGGCCATGGTGCCCTTACCGTCGCGAGCAATCGTCTCCGCTCATTCTCTCATTGCTTATTTCGGGATGATGATATGGCCGCTTAATTTACTTCCTGTCTACACATACCCAACGAAAACAACTGTTTTGTCGTTCAAATATCTTTCCTCGATTATATTCGTAATCGCAATCACCGTAGTCTGTTTTGTCAAAGCGAAAAACAATAGATTATGGCTGGCAGCCTGGTCTTATTACATCATCACACTCGCTCCTGTACTCGGCGTCATACAGGTAGGGCCGCAGGCGATGGCGGACCGGTTTACCTATTTGCCGAGCCTGGGGCCGTTTTTCCTTATCGGTTTGTCGGCAGCATGGTTTTCAAAGCATGGATTTGCCGGAACAGGGACGGGCGCTCCTGTCAAGGGTGTCATCATCGTGGCCGCGTTTGCGGTTTGTGCAGCCATGTCCTATGTGACCTACAAACAGATCGGCATCTGGAAAAATGGCATTGAACTGTGGACGTATGTCATTGACAGAGATCCGACGAGGGCATTCTTTGCGTATAACAACCGCGGCGTTTGTTATGAAAAAGCGGGATTGATTGATAAGGCGGTCGATGACTATAAGGAAGCAATTGTCTTGAACCCAGGTGACGATCAGGCCTATTTCAATCTGGGAGTCATATACCAGAGAGCCGGCGCACAGAATAAAGCGATAGAGTACTACAATGATTCTCTCGCCATAAACCCGAATAGAGCGGAAGCTTTCCACAATCGCGGGGTTATCTATTTCCAAAACAGACAACCCGGCAGGGCGCTCGATGATTTCGACAGAGCCATCGAACTGAATCCGGAGATGGTCATTGCCTATTATAATCGCGCAACTCTTTATCTCAGAACAAACAGGCAAGACCTTGCCCTGTTTGACTTTCGAAAAGCTTGTGATTTGGGGAGCGAAGATGCCTGTAAAGCGCTGGCATCGGGAGAGCTTTCTTTCAAGTAACGAGTTAACGCGCAGCAATGTCTACTATCGCGAAGAAGCAAGGCGTGTCTTATTCAGCGGTTTTGTTCAGTTTATTTTGTTGAAATATACGTCATACTGTCTTAAATTAAAATATGAGCGATATGCAAAAGATTGATTTACCAGCCAAGATCAGGTTACTGGCATTAATAGCTCTCATGCTTTTTGTCTGGATCCTTTTAGGCATGGTATACCTAGATCGGTTTGTGCCGCCTTTTGATCGCCTGGAGCTGATAATGATGCCGTGGAAATCCGCCATCCCTTCCCAGACCACCATCGATATTCGGCTAGCCATCATGCAGGATCAGCTTAACGCATCCAACAAAATTTCGAATTACGCCCTTGTGACGATGATCGTTGCTTTTGCTGCATTCAGCATGTATCTGTCGATTGTTTACCAACAAAAACAACGGAGAGCGAGGGAAAACATGGTCCTCCTGCTCAAGAATCAGGAAATTGCCCGGCGTAACGAATTTATTCGCTACATTTCAGCCACAATCGGCCATGAGTTCAAAAATAATCTTGGGAGGATCAAGCGAAGGATAGATCTGCTCCCCAATTTTCCTCAGGAAGCTAAAGAACGAATCGACGGTAATCTAGACAAATTGTTCGCCGATATCGATATCTTTAAGAAAATATCGGACGAGCGCGAGGCAGGTTTGGTTGATTTTCAAAAAACCGACCTCAAAGCCCTCCTGGACGATCTTACGACTCAATACAGCGATCTGGCCGAAATAACGATTCGGGAAAGCGTGTCCATGCCCATGATCTATGCCGCTCCCCCCTTGCTCAAAACCGTCTTCGAAAATTTGATTGACAACGCCATCAAATATCGGAAACCGGGCGAGAACCGTGCGCGTGTCTTCGTTTCCTGCTCCATAGATAGGGACGGAAGTAGGCGCTATGTTGCGGTTACGATCCGCGATGAGGGAGTGGGAATGGACGAGCAGCAGGCGGACCAGTGTTTTTACAAGGGGAAGGGCTCAGGAGAAAACTGGGGTCAGGGATTGTATTTCGCCAAATACGTCATAGGCCTCCATGCCGGAAGGATCAGGATCGGCAAGGAATATACAGCCCCGAAAACGGGCACCGAGATCATCATCAACCTCCCCTTTGTGGAGGAGGCCCCCGATGTTTAAGATCTTGATCGCCGATGACGACTATGAGGACCGGGAGCTCCTGAAACTTGAAATCCAGCGGGCCCTCGGTCAGGATGAAGCGGACCTGCGGTTTCACGAGGCAGTCAGCGTCCGGGAGGCGGTGCGGGCGCTGATAACACAGGTGTTCGATCTCATGACGCTCGATATCGAGTTCGACCGGATGACAGAAGGGATCGATTCCCTTCCAGAGATTTTTGAAACCCATCCCACTTTGAACATCATCATAATCAGCGGCAAGCTCGATAAAAGCGAGGTTTCGGAGCGCCTTTTCCGATTCACCAAGGACAACGTCTTGAAGGGCAAACGCTGGGCCCGGCATTTCGATGTACTCGACAAAAAAGACGACAAGACCGATGCGATACGGCGGGCTTATTCCTTCGCTCTCCAGCAGCGCGAGTGCAAAGACAGCGTCCGTGAACTATTCCTTCTGGCCGAGTCCTATCTTGAGAAAAACATGCTCGATAAATGCCTCGAAGTCTATCAGAAAATTCAGCAGCTCGCCCCGGGCGAACGGGAATCGCGCGAGAATATACGCATTGTCAAGGGGGACATATCCGTCGATCAGGCGCTGGAATATTTCCGTACCGGGGAAAAGGTGGTCGCATCGCTCCTGCTTGGCTATCACGTCGAGAACCATCTGAGAGCCTTCATTGGTCGAGTACTCGGCTGGACGCCACTAATTCTGTCCGAAGGGCTCAAGGAGATGGAGCAGCAGCGCCGCATCAGCCACTTCAGAAAAGAGCTCTTCAGCGATCTGCTGGGTCTCCGAAACAGGGCAATTCATCAGCCGACCTCACTCAGTGAAACGGACTTCAAAACAGCTGCAAAAAAGCTGGATCTTCTGGAGGAAGCGACATGAACACGAGATCTCTGTGGCGATACGTTCCTCCGGCGGGACCCGTGCTCAGCCTCCTCCTGATCGGGCTGGTCATGCTGAGCGCCCTTCTCTATTACCGCGCGGTCAAGATACAGCGATTTCTGGAGCCCGCCCTCGCCCTTTCCCAGCCCAGGAACGAATTTACCAAAAGAATCAACCAGATATTCCGAAAAGAGTTCGGAACGGACGCGGTGAAGGGGATTATGGTCAAATCAAGCTCCATTTTTCTTGACAAATCGTTGCTCTTTAAACAAGACGGCACTGTAAAAGACGCCGCAAAGAACGATTTGAATAAACTCGCTCATGTATTTCTCTCGCTCATGAAAGACAATACTGCAAGGGGTGATATCAGCATTGTCCTCATCATTAGCCATTACCCCTCGATCGGGCCACATGAAGCTATCGCCTTTTACAGAATGAAGGCCCAGCTTGTGACCGGTTATATCCAAGACTTTATGTTTGAATCGGAGCCTGATCTGCGAATTTATTACCCCACCTTTTTCGTGAGTGCCGTCCAGCCATTTGACTTCCGGGAGAGAAACATCGATATGGTGGAATTTCGCATCGTTCCTTCCGAATTCCTGCATATAAAAGTGCTAGAAGCTCTCGAAAAGTATTCCCTATAATACAGAAGTACCAGCGCCATTTTCTCCGGAACAATCCACGATGGCGTGAACGATACGAACGAGGAATCTTTTAGCGTGTGCGATAACCGTGTTCTCACAGGCAATCAGAGTGTGAGCATTCCACAGCTGAATATGAAGGGCCTGATGCTGGATAATAAAATTGCAGACGCCGTGCGGGACGGGAAGTTCCGCGCCTATGGAGTTTCAACTGCGAATGTGGCCTTGCAGATCACGACGTTTCTGCCGACGAGCGGAAGGACGACGGAAAATTTCCCGAGGGAACGTTTAATTTCCTCGCGGTCAAGCAGCTCAAGGAGATAGCAAAAAAACTGTCAGACGACAAGGACGAGAGAAAAAAGGAAGAAAACAACAACGCGGTTCCGAGAAAAACCTGCCGCCAGAGGAATAACGGTTCTTGTCTTGCGCGTTTGATGGGGAGTAAAAAACAAGTACTGGTAAGCTTTTTTGCCGCCCGTTTTCTCCTTTTCTCTGTTAGCCCAACAAATACTCGGAAGAAAGTTCGGCTCTAAAGTCAAAGAGCCTTCAATCAGTTCCCCTAGTTTTTTTAGGGCCGGTCATCCTGGAAAGGATGAGGAAATCTTCCCGTTAGATTCCAAAATAATATATTAACACTTAGCAAAAAAATAGTATAATACCGCAGTGACCGCTGTCAGATAAACGACACAATGCGTTACAGGAGGTCATCGAGGTAGTTTGCCGCCTAGTGTAATGCTTCATAAAGAACTTGAATTATGATATGGACCCCTATATGAAAAGCACAGATCCCGTTATATTGAGTCCACAGGAATGTACGAGGGTGAATACTTGGGCACGAGGAAAAAGGTTCCCCGTGCGGCCCGTGCAACGGGCATTGATCATCCAAATGGCTGCGGATGGAGTGCAATACCAAGATATCGCACAGGAAATGGGTGCGCCCAGATCAACCGAACTTTGGCGGCGCTTCCTGGCTTTTCGACTGGAGGGGCTGGGAAAAGATGCGCCCCGTCCTGGTCGTATTCCCAAAATTCCTGTAAAAAAATTCCAACCCGTCGACGAAGCCACTCTTCATACCATGCCACCCAATGCAACCCATTGGAGCACTCGCAGCATGGCCAAGTCTCAAGGGTTTAGCGAAGCCATGATACGCCATTTATGGAAACAACACAACCTGATACCTCATCAGATCAATACCTGCACTGCGAGTTGCGATAAACACTTCTTCGAGAAATTATACGACGTTGTTGGGCTCTATCTAGATCCTCGGGACAAGTCCCTAGTACTCTGTGTCGGCGAGAAGAACCAGATTCAAGCTCTCGACCGGACATGGCCTGGTTTACCGATGAGGAAAGGCCGTTGCAGACCATGACACATGATGACAAAGGCAACGGGACGACAACGTTATTTGCAGTCCTCGGCATGCTCAACGGTACGTCTATCGGCGACTGCCTGCCGCGCCATCGGCATCAAGAATTTATCCGTTTCCTCAAGAAAATAGACAGCGAGACCCCCGGCCGGTTTCGACCTGCACTTGGTCGTGGACAATGACGGCACTCACAGGCATCCCAACGTGATAACCTGGCACATGAGACATTCACAATGCGACTTGCACTTTATTCCAACATCGATCTCCAGGCTGAACATGGCCGAGCGCTGGTTCCGTGACATTCCCGATAAACGCATCCCTAGCGGCATATTTCAGAATGTGCCTGCGTTAATCGAGGTTATCAAAAACTGCTTATATAATCATAATAAAAAAACTCACAGTTGTTCGTCCGGACCGCACCTGTTGCACAAATTTTGGCCAAAGTCGCCAAATGTAAAGAAGCGTTGGACGCACCACGCTAGCAGGTGTTTGCCTAAATTAAACCAAGAACCAGGAGCAAAGGGACCATGTCTAACGCAAATAAGGTGCAAGAAGCCCATTCACCGATGTTTCTCATTTTTCTTTTAGCTACAGCCTTAATCTGCGGGGCGCAGGTAATGGTCGTAGAAGTGCTTGGTTCGCGAGTAATAAGCCCCTTTTTCGGGGCCAGTCTGTTTATCTGGACTTCCCTCATCGCAGTTACCTTAGTTGGCCTTGCATTGGGTTATATGGCAGGAGGGGGGCTTTCCGACCTGTATGAATCGCCTGCCTACCTTTATACAATTATATTTTTAGCTGGTATAGTGATTTATTGTATTCCTATTTTGAAAAAGCCCGTTTTTGAGCTCACGGTCCCCTTGGGGCTCCGATTCGGCGCACTGACCGCTTCCGCGCTCCTTTTTGGTGTCCCCCATTTCCTGCTTGGATGTGTTTCTCCCTATATTATCAGGATTGCCGCCAAAGAAATGCAAAAACTTGGCAGAACAGTAGGGCTTTTCTATGCAGTATCGACAATAGGGAGTTTCTTCGGAACAATTCTCACTGGATTCTTTTTAATCTCTTTTTTTAAGGTGAATCAGATTTTCGCTATCATCAGTTTGATTCTTATCCTCCTTTCCGTAATTTTTTTTATCTTCTTTAGAAAAAGATACTTATTCTTCGTTCTTCTTGTTGTTCCCGTTCTTTTACCGAGTGCAAAAGACATCCGAACAATGTCTCCGTATTATGGCCAGACGATTACGAAGATGTATGATCATGATACTTTTTACGGGAATATAAAAGTCATAGAGACAAGCTACCCAAATAATATGCGGATAAGGGAGATGCTGCTGGATGGCGCTATCCAAGGTGGAATAGATGTCGCTAACGGTATGCCGGTATACAATTACTATTACTATCTCCAATATATTCCTTTCAGTCTCAATGCGCAGGGGAAATATTGTCTTGTCATGGGCCTTGGAACAGGCATTATCCCACTCTGGTATGAGAAGATGGGCATCCAGACCGATGTGGTCGATATCAATCCCGAGGTCTTTGCAGTGGCGAAAAAATATTTTGGTTTTCACACAAAGGGTGAGAATATCGTGGCGGATGCCCGGTACTTTCTCAGCCTAACAAAGAAAAAATATGATTATATCATTTTAGATGTATTCAACGGTGATGCACTGCCGGAACATCTCCTGAGCCTGGAGTCATTTGAGCTCATCTCGCAACATCTGAATGACCGTGGTATCTTGGGAATCAATTACGTGGGAAGTATCAAGCATGACACCTTTATAACTTCATCCATCGTAAAAACCCTGCGCACTGTTTTCAGTACCGTGGAAATATTTCCGACTTTTGATCCGGAAAATCCTTACAGTCAGAATTTTGGCATAGGTAATTTAGAGATATTTGCTTATAATTTTCCGTCCGCGCCCTTAAATAGGAAACAGTTACAGAGCTTTCCCTTCCATCCTCAAGCTTCTTCGGCCCGCGATAATATTGGAATAAAGTTTTCTTTTCCTTACGGAACACCGGGAACGATCCTTACCGACAATTACGACCCAATAGACACCCTTGATCTCCGAGTGAAGGAAGAGATACGGAAACGGGTACTTGCATCGACACCTATTGAGATGCTTTTATAAGCATTACTTTAACTGTTAAAAGAAAGACGATGCTTGTTTTATGCCAGAGAGGTTGCGGTCTTTATTCGAATAGACATCATGATTGCAGCCTTTGTTGAGCAATTCCTCCATCCCCCTATTTGTAAATCTTTCGCTCAGTAAATGATCGATGGTCGCCATTCTGAGCCAGCCGATCCTTGCGTCTTTTTTCTAGCACGAAAAACTCATCATTACGTTCTTACCGGAGCTCTGCAAACAACGGCAAGGATCTAGCCATTATATCATCAACTATGAATTTTGTATGCATTCTAAAATTTCAGGCCGGACTTGATGTTATCACCAAGGTACGTTATCGGATCAAGAGTAGTAAATCGTTCAACAATGATATATTGCCCAAAGGAGGTGAAGGTGGAAATCAATTCCGATTGTGATACCCAGCCATGTATTGACAATATAACAATGACACGCATCCACTCGCTTTTCGAGAGATCTCAATAGGCATACGGGAGCATCGCATGGGCGATTATGGCATGATAGCCGTCTCGTACTTTTTTTTGCATCTGCGCTTTGTCCGTCAGCGCAGTTCATGCATCGGGACACGGGACGCGCTTTTAAACAGGTGAAGCAATATATATATTGAACAAGAACTTTTGCATTTAAAGTTTTGAGTATGGAACCCATACCCCGGTTTCACAGCGCCATCGGCGCTATCGTGCCGGTTGACCGACTGAGGCGAAACACGTGCAGAAACAACATTAATGAATTTGTCGATAGGTTTGAATACAGAGTTCCAAATGATCTTGGGTCTGACAACACCGATGACCTATTTCGGGTCAACAATATTGTGATACTTCTTACCACTAGACATCGGTCAACGATGACCTGGCATGTGTCACCCCCATGAATAAATGTAGTAGATTCACCTCATGCTCTACCCATATATAATGCTTATGTACATGTCGAACTTCCCCGACCAGTTTCGGCTGCATCGAGAGCAGCCGATGTTTCTGCGAGGTCTTGTCCCTTGTACAATACCGCACATCACCACCCAGGCATCGGACTGCTCATGCCGGAGTCCATCCCTACGGACTTGAGCAGAGCTTGCATAAGCCATAGGTGAAGTGCATCGTACCGCGTATGAGGCACATCCTTTTAGGTGCATAAAGCAAGTTCTGGTTCCTCCTTCATAACCGGACGCGATTTTGCTTTATAAAAATCGATCACTTCGAGCCAGAAAATTGTACAAAAAATTCCACTGTAGGTGTCTCAAAGCTATGACAAATTCCTGCAAAAGCTGTCCACTTCCAATATTATTTGAGAGCGTCAGTTGTAGCCTTCGGTCTAAGCATATAGATGCACACTAATTACCCTTAACGGTACCTTCCGCCCCAGAGATTTAGTTTTATATAAATCAATTCTCCGAATGTCTTAAGAGCGTCTTTAATAGGCCGTATCCTGCTTTCTGGTGAATTATACCAACTGACCGGGATCTCTTTGACTGTGAAGTTTAAAAGGCGAGCTATTGAGAGAATTTCGATATCAAACCCAAAACGATTTACCTTCATGCGACTGAATATTTGCTTCGCTGCCTCATGCTGAAACGCCTTGAAGCCGCACTGAGTGTCCGTGACCCCATCTAAGAGGAGGAGTTGTATCAACTTATTGCCCAACCTCCCAATGAATACTCTATATTTAGGCTGCTTGATGACTATTGTACTTCCTGAAGTATAGCGCGAACCTATAACTACCTGGTTATCCCTTAACAGCGGATAAAACGTCTCAAATTCTTCTATAGGAGTCGAATTATCAGCATCCGTAAATAAAATATATTCACCATGACTCTTCTCTAGGCCCCTTTTGATTGCGTGTCCCTTTCCACGGTTTGGATAATAAGTAATGACACTTAAATCGCTTATATTCTTCTTGAGATTCTCGACTACCTCTGATGTATTATCATCACTTCCGTCATCAACCACTATTATTTGCCGAGTTAGCGAAGTATTCGAAAAATAGTCATTAATGGCCTCCAACGTTTTGTTAATTCGTCGTCTCTCATTATATGCTGGAACAATAACGCTCACGTCATAATCGTATTTATTTCTGCTGGGGACGTAGAAAATCCGATCTTTGAATGTCCAATATTTATTGGCCAGAAAGTTCCATATCAAAACCAACCCTGACGTGACAAGCTTCGATAACATATACCAGATCTTGAGGCCGTAAACAAAGATGGCCATGTACATTTCTGTCAGAATGAGCCCGATAGTTGACACGATCAGAAATTTTATAAATTGTTTCCGGACATTGCTATGTTTATTTTGGAAAGTCCAATATTTGTTCAACGTGAAATTGTTAACTACGGCAAGTATAAAAGACAGGGCTGTAGAAACGAGTAAATGGATATGCAGGCGATCAATGAAGACGTAGAGGGAACCCAAGTCAATAGCCGTCCCCATACACCCCACAAGCGCGTATTTTAAAAAGACCATGTATTTCATGGTCGTTCGCTTTACAAATTTCAAAGTCAACCTTTTTGATTAAATGGAATGACCGTTCCGAGTATTTTACGGCTACCCAAAGGAAACAAAACTGGGCAATGGACAGATTACCTTTACCTTTCAAGGGCAAAAGATATTGAGAAATAATAATCTGATCTTCCCCGCAAAAGTGGACACCTGGTTAAGTTTCTATTAGGCTCTTTTCGTGCTGCTCTGGGCTCTTGTAACCCGATGTTGAATGCCTCCTGGCGCGATTATAGAACACTTCCACGTACTCAAAGATGCTCAATCTCGCTTATTCCCGCGTCCGGTACCGTTCACCATGGACCAGCTCCCTTTTTAGAGTGCTGAAGAACGAGAGCTAGCCATTATTCGTATGCATAATATATTATTGCAAATCCTCAGACACAACCGAGAACCTATTTATCGAGACAATATCCCCAACTCTCGCAAAACGATCAAGTTAGCTATTTTGAGCCGAGCGGTAATGATTGCGGCTCCCCAAGATCAAAGAGTAGCCAATAGTCACTAACGAGCGGCAACCTCACACGGGGATCCGAGGCTAATTTTGTGTAGAATTCGTTCCATCTGCCTTCGTCGAAGGAAAGCACAAAGCGGGCCCCAAAATACCGCCGAATCAGCTCAGCAGCATCAGAAGGGGCCTCTCGAGGAAGGCTGTACCAGAGGCGATAGAGCGCTGGATCCTTCATATAGAAAAATGTCGGGTCAAGGGCGACGATAAATCGACGTTCCGGAAGTGCCAGC
>Ga0335081_10000206_pt1 | contig 112510 bp, 108 predicted proteins | sample Lox_Sample_35_FD_206713 | JGI IMG/M metagenome (GOLD analysis project Ga0335081, IMG submission 206713) | Soil microbial communities from Loxahatchee National Wildlife Refuge, Florida, United States - Lox_Sample_3.5 | ecosystem: Environmental > Terrestrial > Soil > Wetlands | place: USA...
GTTTTTGGCGAAACGGGACGAAAACTCGCAGTATTAAGACCGACCCTGACCTTCCCAGCTACAGGTAAGCCAAGGCGGAGTTCGCGAAGCTGCAGTAAATTCACTTCCCAGCACTCCTATATCGGAGGCCGCGTTGCACCCAACACCACGTCGCAGTCGGTTGTGGCTTCGATTAGGGTCTCAGATTTCATGGTTAGCCAAGAAACGGACTAGTGCTGGAAGTTAACCTTTTTCGGGCCGGGCTGCTCGTGAGCCTGAAGTGGGGACCCCGGAACCGTAAATCTGGTTACGTTGGTCAATCACCGCTTGTTTGCCCAATGCGGAGTATTGCTTCCAATTTCGCCCTATAGCTTGCAGTCGTAACATGTTCGACTACCCTTGCCCCCTAAAATCTTCTTCGGCTTCCACCCGGCGCTCGGTAGGGACGGGATGCCTCTTTGCCTGAAAGACTTTACATATAAGGAGCCGATGACTTTTCGCTGTGGCGCAGGGGGCAACCCCAGGGTTCCTTTTTTCCAACTAATTGCAGGCCAGAAGAATGGCACCTGGATTGCCGCCTGTAACGAAGGCAGGCCGCAGCGCGGTGGCCAGTCTGGTAGTTGGGTATGGCAGGGTGTATACCAACCCGGGCCGCTTGTTTTGTGATATTGACGGCTTGCGCGGCGCTGTGCCAGCAGAGTCAGGAGAAGGTGAGTTCGCCGCTGCCGGACGCACCAGCGGCACAGGCGTCATTCGACACGCTTAATCGCAGTGCGCAGTTTGGCAGTTTTGTTTTCTCCCAAGAACGACAATATCAGAAGACCTCCCGCGATTTTCTTACCAGGCACTTGTATCCGACGTTGCCGAAACGGAATTTGAATTATCATCCTGCGAACGAAAGCTTGATGCGCCGGGCGACTTATGCGGCTTCGCGCACTCTGATCACGCGAGATGTATCCGGAAAAGGTAGGCTGAACACTGCATATCTGCTGCGAACGCTGACGCTGGTCGCCAAGGACACGGCCTCGACTCCATATTGGCGGCGGAATGTTGCAGACCCGTTCAGCGATTTCGGTTCGACAATTGGCAATGACGCTGGGATGAACGTCTGGCGTGAGTTTGGACCTAGTATCGAGGAATTTCTGAAGAACCACGCGCCGAAATTCGCAACCGCGATGGAAGAACACAGCAGCCACAAGTAGCTCGCGAACAAGAGAGATTGTCCTCGCCTGTCCTCTTTCCTTATTTGTCTTCTCTGGATACGGACGTGGAAGTGGCCGCTTACTGACTGCCTTAGCGCATTGCGGTGCAATGGATAATCTGATGTTTGAATTCGACAAAATAGAACCAATCGGCAACCCCCCGGGAAGAAATGTTCCCCGCGCTACCCGCGTGGCCTGAGCCGAAGCCGGAGTGGTGGAACAGTCTTTCGACACATTGCAAACGCAAACCGCTTCTGGAAGTTGGCGGGAAGCAATTTGAGAGCCTTTGCGGACTCCAATTATTGGAGTTCAGTAGCTAAACTACTGAACGAGTTGAGGATATGTCGCGGCAACTAGGCACTCGGCAACCGGTAACGGTAAAACACCACAACATCTGCGGCAACCTGTTCTGCGGCGACAATGAGATGCCGACCACGCTGCATTGATGAATATCTGCGCGGTTCCTGAATTGCTATTTGGACGCTGTTCTTTTGGCGGGCTGAAGACCTTCTACGGTATTCTGTCGCATCGCCGACTGGAAGCCAGTTTGTACTTTTCGCGCTGTTGGGAAAGGTTGTCGCTCAGCAGGATTTTATGTCTCTGCGTCGGCTGGTGTCTAGGGGACCGAATCGCGCCTCTCGGTTTGCGAACACCGTACACAGCAACGTTGCGAAGGTCTTGAGTGAGGCCAACTCCAATGTTTGAGTCGGGCTCACATCCCGGTGCGGGCAAGGAGGAACCCGGAAAGTTCACGTCGCTCGGCTGGCGTCGCATGTAATGGTTCTGGCGGCTCGGCAGGCTGCTTTGAATCCCACCCGCAGACGCATTTCACGTAATCACCGCAACGAGCAAGAACAGCGTTTTGGCAGACCGGACAGAAGGGAATGTGCTGTTTCACTCTGGCCTGCTGCCGAAACGGTTTGTTGATCCCGCCTTTCTCAGCGCCGAAAACTTTACCACTGCCCGCTTTTGGCCAAGTGCCGCCGTTGTCGCTCATTGCCCCTGCCTTCTGCGCTTCGGCAAGTGAGTCGTCGAGTTCGCTAGCGCTCTTGTCTCCCAATAACTTCGCCTGCTTTTGTTCTTTGTGCAGCCTCACACTTTCCGCCACCCACCCGCCACTGAAGGTCGAGCGCATCTGGTTAATTGCCTGACTCAGCATGTCAGCGGCGTCATCGTGTTTGCCGCCACAGCAAGCTGCTGCGCATTCATCAATGAAACGGTGAACCCACGGTGCAATTGACGGGTGCGGCAAAATCACGTTGCCAGCTTCTACATCGGGCGCAGCCGCGTGCAGCCTCGCTTCCTTCGATCCCATCGGCTCAACCGCAATCAGGCCAGAAATCTCCGTCCGCAACTCCGCGATGATGGCGGTACCATTGGCTTTGTCCTCGATCAGCTTTCGATAGGTTCGCGGCCAACGTGCAGAAAGCGAGATCACCGCTTTCTTCGTATTCACGAAGTCAAGCCGATCCCAAACCAGATCGGGCATCAGGTACTTAATTGCGCCGACCCGACCCCACACCCCGCCACAAACAAAATCGCTAGTCGCTCTGTCCTTGAAACTCATGTCCCACGATTGCACCTGCTCGTCGAACGAATCCGGCAACACTAAGCAGCCTTCGGGCTTCGCGTCGCCCGGTCGTGTATAAAACCTCCACCAGAATTTCTTGATGATCCCGCCCTGCTCTGGCGAAGGCCGCTGCTGATACTGACCGCTCCAATTGTTCGTATCCTTCAAAGCCGCAACCACGCCGGGCGTGAAGCGTTCCGGTTGCAGCACGTCCCCGGCAGCGCGGATTACTACCCGTCCGCTGCGCGGAAACTTGTAGGTCTCGTCTTCCTCCGCTTCAAGCGGAATGCGGACATAAAGCCACGAGTCTTTTTGCTGTTCTAGCAAGTGTCCCGGCGGGTCATCTTCGTGCAGGCGTTGAGCGACGTACACGAAAACGCCAGTGCCCGGGTCGTTCAGCTTCGTGGCCCACGTCGAGTCAATCCAGCGGTTTGTGGCCTTTCGGGCGGCCTCCGAGAACATATTGTCCTGATTCAGTAAGTCGTCACCGATGCAAACGTCACCGCCTAAGCCGGTCACAGTGCCGCCTACAGAGGTTGCCGTAATACGGCCCGTCTCGCTGTTTGCGTAGTCGTCAGTGCGGTTCAAGTCAGGCGACAACGCGAACCGCGAGTGCCAGCGCGATTGAAACCACGGCGACATGATTAAATTCCGCCGTTTGATCGAGTGGTCGGCAGACAAGGTGCCGCTGTAGCTTGCGCAGAGAAAGCGCAGCGACGGCTGGCGAATCCAACTCCAAGCAGGCCATGTCACAGTGACGAGTGAACTCTTACTTGACCTCGGTGGCACGCAGATGATGACTCCGAGCAGTTCAGGGTGCTGGCGCTTGAACTCGCCGCTTGAAATGGACTCCAGCAGTTCGCACAAGTATTCATAGTGGAACGACCAAACCAGCTTCCGGTCGCGCTCCAACACTTGGCGCCACGCCTCGCGGAAAAACTCTGCCAGCGACGCTTCCATGCGGGCAGTCTGCTGCCGCCGCCTCCGCTCCTGCAATAGATCGCCTAGTTGCATTCGCTGGCTTACCTCCCAAAGCGCACGGGATTTGAGATTCCGAGCGCCACTCAAACTGCTTCATTCGACACGGCTTCAATCGTCATCATGGCTGAATCATGGCCGTCGCCAGCGTCGATAACTGCGGCCAGCAATGACTTGAACCGCGAAATCGTTTGCGGGGAGAAGTTATCCGTCGCCTCGGCAACGCTCCGGGCAATCGCTAACTCAAGTTCGCCGTCGTCCTGTGGCACTGCCGTGTTGCTAGCGTGCAAGTGCGCGTGGAACTGCACACTATTCGCCTGCTGAATCTCACCCGTGATCCTGCCGAGCAGCGCTAATGAGTTTGTGATCGTCCTCAGCCCTTGCAGGGCGGTTTGCAGATCGCCTTTGCTTTCCGCTGCTCGCGTGATCCGCTGCGCGTCGCGTACAACCTGATCGACTTTTGCAAGCAGTGCTGTTCCCTCCGCCAGTTCGATGCCCTCACGCGCCTTTGACAGCTTTGTAAGTACATGCTTCTGGTGACGCAGCACTGCCGAGTAGCCGACGCGGAACTGTTCGCCGATCCGTCGAAGCGGCGTGTGACGCACCAACGCGCTCTCGATGAGCAGTCTTTGCGGGTGTTTGCAGATGCTGCACGTTTGCGGCATACGGTTCTCTATAGCAGAAAAGACATCTCGTGTCACGATATGTGTCGATTCTGTTGCGCACTAGACGTTCTAGACGCAGTAGACGCATCTGCTTTTTTAGCGTACACGCGCACGCACACGCACGCGATACGTATAAAAGAAGTGGCTGTGTCTAGTGTGTCTAGAAAGTTTTTTTGCATTGCGCCTGAATTTCTGTTAATGAGGTGTTTGAGCGCATTGCTTTCGCGCTTTCCCTAACGCTTGGGGCGCGGTTCTCGGCTGCGCCCCGCTCACTACCGAGAGGTGAGAGTATGACGGTTCCTGTCGATAAATTGCCTGCGGTTGATAAACTTCTTCACGACGCGGGCTTCCAACTCCGTTTAGATGAAGCGCTGCGTGGTTCGAGTGTGCGGCTGCTGCCGGATTTGCCGACGCTGGTCACCTTGGCGGCTTTGTCCTTCCATCCTGATGGCAAGAAACCAGCCGAGGCCCGCGAACTCGGAATGACGCATCTCTCTAAGAAGTTGACTTCGCAACTCACGGCGATGGATCGGGTGAGAGAGCACACAACTATCGACGTTGATGAGGTCAAGAAAGCGGTCGAACTCCGGCGCGAATTAAATCGGCAACTGAATGCTGCAGGCGAACTGTCCCATGTGAAGCACTTGGGCGTGTACTGGCAACCGTTCTACCTAGTGCGACTTTCACGACTGATCGCCAAAAAAACCGGATGGCCGCCACGCCGCGTCCTCAAGGCCGTGACCGAACTTGTCCGAGCCGTACTGCACGCTGCCAACGTTCAAATTTGGTTCCATGAGCCGCGACTCCGCGACCTGCTGCGCTCGGCCATGCAGGATTTTGAACGCGATCCCCGACATAGTTATCTGATGAAACACATAAGTTACGAGCACGTTTCCTTCCAACCTAAGCCCTGAAAACCACAAACAAAATGCTCATGAACGGGCGCATCAGCGCCCGTTTTGTTTGTGGTGAAAAAAAACCAATTCCATGAGAAGACTTTCTCATGAGTTCAGTTGCACAAGACGATCTGCGAAACGCGAGCCAAGCGTTGCGCACGACTCTTAGGTTTGAGGCTGCCAAGTTCGCGGCTGCCTGCGATCTTTCGCCGCGTCGGTATTCAAGTTGGGAACGCGGCCTGACTGATCTCAACGAGGCCGAACTGGCAGGCATTCGGCTGGCGATCTTGGGCTTGGCACAACAGCAAAAGTGCGTGGCCGACAAGTGCTTGAATTTCGCCCTCCGTCACCAAGACGCTGTTCTTCCGAGGTACGACGCCACAGGCGAGGCTTCAAAAACTAACGGCTCCCGGTGCGCGGAACTAGCCAAGGAAATCCAATGACTGACGAGAACCTATCACGGGCCGACGAAGCCGCGCAAGTGATTCCACAAATTTCTCTCGATGAAGATGACTTCGTTCCGAGTGTCGCCATCTTGCAAAAACTCAAAGCCGAAGTTGTGCGCATCGGCAGCAACGGAACGCGTGAAGGTTTCGAGTTTGCCCGCCGCATGTTTGAACGTTACCCGGAGGAACTGTGATGCTCAGCGCCTCCGATCTCGCCATGTTTGACCGTCTGAGCATCCCTCGGGCACTGGTCGAACTGGCACGCATCGAGCGTGTTGATGACGCCAGCGCCAGAGAAAAATTTGGGATTCGGGGTTCGGGCAACATGAGCGGAATCGTGTTCCCGTACTTCTCTCCAGTCGGCAATGGTAACCGCGTCACTTGCCGACTGCGCCGCGATCACCCTGACATCGAAAACGGCTCGCCGAAGAAAAAATACGTCTCCGCTTTCGGAGACCGCCGGAGTCTGTATTTTCCGCCTGGCGCAGCTGATCTCCTTGCCGAACAGAGTGTGCCAATCGTGCTAGTCGAGGCCGAGAAAAGCGCACTGGCTTTGATGGCATGGTCCGCCCGCGTCGAAAAGAAACTCCTAGCCGTGGGCATGGGCGGCTGTTGGGGCTGGCGTGGGCGCATCGGTCGTACCGAGGACGCCAAAGGCGAGCGAGTCCCTGAAGTTGGGACGCTCGACGATCTCCGCTATTGCAGCAACGGGCGCACGGTATATGTGCTGCTCGATGCGAACGCGAGCACAAATGCCGACGTGAAAAAAGCACGCATGGCTTTAGTCAAGCAGTTGAAGAAACAAAAAGCCAAAGTAAAGGTGCTCGACCTTCCCGTGGCAGACGGTGTGAACGGTCCCGATGACTACATTGCTCTTCATGATGATCAGGCCATGCTGGCCGTCATCGAAGGCAAGGCCAGCCGGACAAAAACGGCTTCCGACACCGAAAGCGACGCGGGCGAGCAATTCAGCGAGGACACGATCGCGCTCGCCTTCGCCGAGGCTCACCGCGACTCGTTGCGATTCACTGCCGCCAGCAGCCGCTGGCTGGAATGGCAGGGTACGCACTGGAATCAGGACCGCACACAGCGAGTGTTCGACTTGAGTCGCGAGCTTTGTCGCAGGGTCGCGAGCGAAGTGGAGGAAGAAAAGAAAACACTGCGCTGCCGTCTTACCAGTGCCCGGACCGTGGCAGCCATCGAAAAGTTGGCGCGGTCCGACCGGCGCTTGGCGGCTGTTCCTGAACAGTGGGACCGTGATGCCTTCCTGCTGGCCACCCCTGAGGGCACGATTGATCTCCGTACTGGTGAATCGAGGCCGAGCCGACCGAGCGACTACATAACACGCGTCACCTCCGTCCCCCCCGCACCTCGAAATTCCCCTGCCCCAGAACTATGGTCACGTTTCTTGAAAGCGATCACCTTGGGCGACTCTGAACTAGTGGATTTCCTCCAACGCTTTTACGGCTATTCGCTGACAGCGGATGTGAGCGAAGAGGCTCTGTTCCACTTCTTCGGCGCGGGGTTCAACGGCAAGACCACCTTTGTGAACACAATTGCGGGCGCTATGGGCAGCTATTACAAGCCCGCCTCCTCGGACAGTTTCATGGCTCATTCTTTACCGCAACATCCTTGCGACATCGCCGATTTGGCAGGCAGTCGCCTTGTAAGCGCCAGTGAAGTCTGCGAAGGCCAGTTTTGGGATGAAAGCCGCATCAAGGCACTCACGGGCCGTGACCCGCAGAAAGGTAGGTTCATGCGGTCGAATCCTACCGAGTTCATGCCGACGCAAAAATTCTTAGTCATGGGAAATCACAAGCCTCGGCTGCGGGTTGTTGACAAGGCCATTGCTGGCCGACTCCACATCGTTCCTTTTCTGGCCTCATTCCTACCTGACTCGCCCGACCGCGTGAAGGACATGGAGGAGCGCCTCAAGCCAGAATGGCCTGCGGTGCTGCGTTGGGGAATCGAGGGCTGCCTGCGATGGCAGGAACGCGGACTCGACCCGCCACGCGCAGTGCGTGAAGCCAGCGCGGAATATTTTGAGGGTGAGGATGCGCTTGGTCGCTGGCTCGATGACTGCTGCGAATTGAAAGCCGCCGATGCCTTCACCCCTATACATAGCTTGCACACCAGTTTCAAGCGTTGGGCCGAACACGCCAACGAACCCGCAGGCAATTGGAGCGAACGCAAATTGAGCGATGAACTTTCTAAGCGCCAGGGCTTACGTCGCGAGAAACGCTGGAACGGCTTTAAGCAGGAACGAGGGTTCCTCGGCGTCTGCCTGCTTGGAGAAAGGGAACCTGATGAATGGCAGCATGACACTGCGTCAGAACTACGAGAAGAGTAAGCAAGTTGGTAAGCCGACTCCAACATTGGAGTCCAAGCGTGAGCAGTCTGATCCGCTGGCCAAATGGCTTGGGCACGAGGTGATCATTGTGTTCATCAGCGGACGGTCGTTGACAGGAAAACTCACCGCGGTTTTCCGATTCGACATCGAGATCACGGACGACGAAGGAACCCAAAACCACGTCTGCAAACATGCAGTGGAGCGCATCCGACCGAATGGACGCTGACAACACAACCCGGACTCAGGCCGAAAACGCGCTCAGTAATATCGCAGAGTTGGCCTCAGTCGCTCTTCGCCGTGTGCAGCGTGGTGACCAGATCATGCCGCGCCTGTTGGACGTTGATGACGCCGGTCGCTATTTGGCTATGTCCGACAAGGCGGTCCGGGAGCTACTCATGCGCGGGGAATTACCGTACATCCAAAAGGTTGCTGGCCGCAGTCCGTATCTCATCGACATCCGCGACCTCGATTGCTGGATCGAGAAAAACAAGCAACGGCCACAGTGACAGCAATATGGTAAGTGACAGCAATACCGTACAAGCGGATAATCTTCTTATGGTCGCATCCGGCGACTGGGAGGACACAACAGTGAAGAAGAAAGCAGACGCCGAGAGAATCATTAAAACTACTCTCCGTGTTCCGCATCCGCTGTGGACATCTGCTAGGATTCGCGCCCTCGAACAGGGCATTTCAGTACAGGAGTTGGTCAACCGGGCCATCACCGAGTACGTGAAAGGCGGGCGCTCGTGAGCAGCAGACGCAGAGGTGCAGGCACCATCTACAAACAACCGGGTTGCTCGACTTGGAGCATCCAATACTACAAAAACGGCAAGCGCATCCGCGAAGCCACAGGCGAAACCGATTACGCGGCTGCCCGGCAGCAACTAAACAAACAACTCGGGGCGGTCGCCAAAGGCGAGCACGTCGAACGGGATCGCAAGCCAGTACTAATTGCCGAACTGTACGAAGCCCTAGAGCGACACTATCGCGTGAACGGGCGCAAGTCGCTCGACGCGCTGGCGCGGCGCTGGAAACACTTGAGCGGTTTCTTCGGTGACCTTGCCGCGCAAAACGTCAGCGCTGAGCTGATCGACGAATACGTTGACGCAAGGCTCCGCAAAGGCGCGGCCAACGGCACGATCAACCGAGAACTTTCAGCCCTCAAAACCATGTTTCGTATCGCGTACGGCAAACGCCGACTGAATCGGCTGCCGCTGTTTCCTCACTTGGAGGAAAGCAACGTGCGCACCGGCTTCATCGAGGACGGCGACTATCGGCGGCTCACTGCTCATGCGAGCGAACTCTGGCTGCGATTGTTTCTGGAACTGAGCTACACCTACGGATGGAGAAAGCGGGAGTTGCTCAACCTTCGCGTCCGCCAGATTGACCTCGTATGGAAAACTATCCGCTTGGATGTCGGCACTACAAAGAACCGGGAAGGTCGCGAAGTGACGATGACCGCAGCGATTCTCGAATTGATGCGGCAGGCCGTCGCCGGTAAAGGCCCGGATGACTTCGTTCTGACGCGCCCTGACGGTAAACCCGTAAGGGATTTCCGCAAGACATGGGGAAACCTATGTGTCCGGGCTGGCCTCGGTTCCTACATCTGCCGCGTCTGTGCGAAGGCTGTCACCGAGAAGAAATGTGAATGCGGCAGTCAGCGCCGCAAGTATCGCGGCCTGATCGTGCATGACTTCCGGCGCTCAGCAGCGAAGGCTCTGCGTCGGGCAGGAGTGCCGGAGTCGGTAGTCATGTCCATCGGCGGCTGGAAAACAGCGGCAATGTTCAGACGCTACGCGATTATCTCGCAGGCCGATCAGAAGGCCGCAGTTGAAAAGCTGGAACAGGCCAGAGCCGAGAACAGCCATGATTTCAGCCATGATTTGACTTCTGGCGCTCAACCGGAAGGGAAGTCCGCGGACGCGAGGCTTAACTGAAATGCTACGAACGGCTAGAGTTAGATGGTGCCCGGGACCGGAATCGAACCGGTACGTTCCTTTCGGAACTCGGGATTTTAAGTCCCGTGCGTCTGCCAGTTTCGCCACCCGGGCACGCGATGCAACAGCCTAATTCTATAGCTACTACTGGACAACTGTGTTGTCGGGAGCCCGACTTCCAACTTGAGCGGTGTCACTTCTGGTGTCACTTGGACTCTCTAGATTGTCCATGCTGCCGATGAGACGCTCAACCGCAGCGAGCTTGTGGGACGGGGCTAGATGAGCATAACGGCAAGTCATCGCTATTGTCTTGTGACCCATTAACTCTTGCACCGTCCTGAGGTCTACCCCCGCCATTGCGAGTCGGCTGGCAAACGTATGCCTTAGGCAGTGCCAGGTGAAGTCCTTCAGACCTGCACTCTGGACGGCTGGATCGAACCAGCGCCGCGGGCCTTTTGCGCGGAACACTGTTCCATCCTCGTCGGAGCATCGTTTCAGGAGTAGAAACGCGGCCAAAGCTGCACTGTTGAGTGGAACGTGCCTCGTTTCACCGTTCTTGCTTTGCGGCACCGTAAGAATCTGGCGCTCGAAGTCTACGCAATTCCATGTTAGGCGGTATTGCTCACTCTTGCGCATGCCTGTGTTGATCGCTATCTCCAACTCTGGCAGGTGTTGCGGTCCTTCGATCTCCACGGTCCCTCGTAGCTTCTTTTCCTCGTCCGGAGTCAGCCACCGAAGACGGGCGTTGTTCTCGTGGCGGTGCCGCATCAGACGGGCCGGATTCTGGGCAACCTTGCCATTTTGCACACCCAAACGATAGGTAAGCGACAGCAAGGCCCGGTACCGATTCGCCGTAGCCGGTTTCCAGTTTTCGTGGTCCGCAATCCACCGCTCGAAATCCTGAGGCGTGATACTTTGGGCCGCTCGATTGCCAAAGTATTCGTTCAGCTTTGCCATGCGGTAGGAATCGTGATCGGCGCTCAGTTTGTGGGCCTTCGAGTATTCCAGTGGGTCGGCTGCCAAGGAGGAGAAGGGAACTGCCTTCGCCCGTAGCTTCTCCGGCAGTTTTTTGCCTTCCATGACTTGAGTTTTGCGCTTGCGGTAGAGGTCAATCGCAGCACCCTTGTGCCCTACCTTCTCGCGCCGCTTCCTGCCGTCCGCATCGAAATAGCAAATCCACCAGATGTCGGAGCCGGGCACCTTCTCGAAGACGCCTCTTACCTTCTTGCTTTCTTTCTTCATTGGCTCTTCTCCTTCTTGGGCCTGCCGCCTTTTTTCGCCCATTTGCTCAGGGTCGCCTTGTCGTGACGTGCAGCGCGGGCCTTCCCGCCCTTGCTTCCGATCTTCGCCAAGTATTGCCGGACTGCTGTTTCTTCAGGTTTCATATCTTACCCGCTAAGTATTCTTATAACTTAGACTGTCAGCGTCGTGATGTGGTTCGATCCTGGCAAAAGCAGTGCAGCCCCCAGCGTAGCCCTCGGTGCCGCCAACGAGTGTATGTTCAACGCCTCTTTGCGAGTACTCCGTTCTACTACGGAGCATGAAGCTTCCGGGTCCGAAAGCCGAGGTCACGCGTTTCTCACCCGAACTACTGAACGATTAAAGTGAGCTTTGTAGTGTGAGTTAAGGTAGTTGAGCCCGATGTGAAATTGCCCGTCACCGTCAAGTTGTAGGTACCAGCTCCGCCCCCGCCACTGTTGCTCGACCCGCCGCCACAACTGGGGATAATTAGTCCCACACAAAGCAAGCAGACCAGTACTAGGCCGTAAATCGCTCGGGGATTCCGTCTGCAACGCTGGCCAGCCACGGGAACCAAGAACGCGAGTCCCAGCGCGCCGGAAAATACTAGTGACAATGCGAAGAGCTTATTGCCCCGTGAACGTTCCAGGCGTTGCGTTAGACCTGCAGAACTCCCCGTAGTCATTACTTTCACGCTAGCTGTGGAAGATGTCGATCCGTTGAGCTTGATCGAACTGGGAGAGACCGAGCAAGTGGACCCTGCCGGTCCTCCGCTGCAGCTGAACGTTACGGTCTGGTTGAATCCGCCGGACGGGCTCACGTTGAGGGTGTAAGAGGCGGTCTGACCCGGCGACACTGTGGCCGTGGACGACGAAGACGACGTCATGGAGAAGTCCTCGCCGGCTCCCGTTAGCGCGACCGTTTGCGGGCTGTTTGCCGCGTTATCCGTGATGGTCAGAGTCCCGGTTCTGGTACCCGAAGTGGTTGGATCGAAGAAGACTCCGATCGTGCAATTCGCGCCCACCGGGACGCTATTGGTGCAATCGCTGAGTGTCCCGAAGTCCCCGATGCTGGTGGTCGCGCTAGTGATCGTGAGCGTCGCCGTGCCTGTATTGGTTACTGTGATGGTCTGCGGAAGGCCGGATGTGCCGACGTACTGCCCGGGGAACGTCACGGTGGACGGCGACGCCGTTGCCGCCGCGGCCTCGCCAACGCCGGTCAAAGTTGCGGTCTGCATACCGCCCGGAGCGCTGTCGGTGACGCTGAGGATTGCGGTTCGATTCCCCGCGGCTGTGGGTGCAAAGGTTACGGTGATTTGACAACTGCTGCCTGTCACAAGCGACGTGGCGCAGGTGCTGGTTTGCGAAAAGTCGCCGACATTAGATCCGGTAATGCTAATGGAAGTGATGGTCAAAGTCGCATTACCGGTGTCTGAGAGGGTCGCGGAAACGGTGTCGTGAGACCCGACTACTACGTCGCCGAAGTTAAGGCTCGAAGGGGAAAGCGTTGCGACAGGGCCGACTCCAGTGCCTGAGAGTGAAACAGTCTGCGGGCTCAGTGGGGCATTGTCCGTAATCGTCACCGAACCGGTCCGTGTGCCCTCGGCGCTCGGCGTAAAGGTGACTGAGATCATACAGTTGGAGCCGACCCCCAAGCTTCCACCGACGGGGCATGTGTTCGTCTGAGAGAAGTCGCCAGTAGTTGCAATGCTGCTAATGTCCAGAGCGGTTTGGCCGGAATTGGTTAGCGTGACGTTTTGGGGGGCACTGCTCGTACCGATGTTGAAACTGCCGAAAGTCAAACTTGTGGGGGAAAGCGCCACGAAGGGAGAGGGTGAAAGCTTCGCCACGAAGGCGTCGTATAAGCCGCCGGCATTTGTCGACTGGAAGGGATTCATGGTCGGGAAGTTGGTTGAGGAGGTATTGCCGACGATGTAGGCGTTACCTGAATTGTCTACAGCGATTTCGCCCGCATAGTCAGTTCCGCTTCCGCCCAGATAAGTGGAATAAACCAAAGCCGACCCCGCGGGGTTAAGTTGGGTCATGAAGGCATCGGTTCCTCCTCCGTTGGCTGGCTGGAAGGGAGTCATTGTAGGGAAGTCGGTTGAGCCGGTTGTGCCGGAGATGTAAGTGTTGGCTGAGCTGTCCAAGGCGATTCCGCCAGCTTGGCTACCCCCGCTACCGGCCAGATAGGTGGAGTAAACCAGGGCCGAGCCCGCTACGTTGAACTGCGTGACAAAAGCGTCACCTGGAAAGCAATCTTCTCCACCACAGGTAGTTTGGAAAGCCCCCGCCGTGATGGGAAAGTCGTCGGAATAGGTAATTCCGATGACGTAGGCGTTGTCAGAACCATCCACGGCGATGCCCGAGGCGGCGTCACCAGTATGTACGTCTTGGCCGCTCCCGCTTCCGCCAAGGTAGGTGGAATAAACCAAGGTCGAGCCCGCAGGACTGAACTTGGTGACGAACCCATTAGATACACCCTTGATGGTCGGCTGGAAGGGATTCATCGTCGGGAAATCGACGGAGTATGTCTGTCCAGTTACATAAGCACTGCCGGTGCCATCTATGGCGATGCCGGTGCCAGAGTCGCCAACATAACAGCCGTAGTCGGTCGCCTCCCCGCTGCCGCCGAGGTACGTGGAGTAGATCAAAGCCGAGCCTGCGGGATTAAACTTAGTCACGAATACGTTATAAGGACCGGCCAGGGTCGGTTGAGACGGATTCATCGTGGGAAAGTTGGTTGAAGAGGTGTATCCCGTGACGTAAGCACTGCCCGAGCTGTCAACGGCAAGACTGGTGCCAAGGTCGCCCAGCACACAGCCTAAGAATGCGTTTGCTCCGTTGCCTCCTAGGTAAGTTGAGTAAGCAAGAGCGGAGCCCGCGGGGTCGAGCTTGGTCACGAAAGCATTTGTCGGACCCGCGATGGTTGCCTGGAACGCGTTCATCGTGGGAAAGTCAGTCGAAGAGGTATATCCCGTGACGTAAGCGTCGCCCGAGCCATCTAAGGCGATAGCGCTGCCCCAGTCAGTGCCGCTGCCGCCAAGGTAGGTGGAGTAAACAAGAGCAGAGCCCGCGGGGTCGAGCTTGGCGATAAAAGCATCGTATTGTCCGCCTGCGTAGCCTGACTGGAAAGAACCCATGGTAGGAAAGTCCGTGGAGGCCGTGGATCCCACGACGTAAGCATCACCGGAGCTGTCCACGGCGATGCCGTTACCGAACTCGGTCCCGCTGCCCCCCAGGTAGGTGGAGTATGTCAGGGTCGGATCAATTATTAGAGCTCTTTTCGGGTCATAGCTTGCCGCCTCGAACCGCACGCAATGCCCGCGCTTAATGACGTAGCGCCCATCAATCGTCTGCCTCGATCCGTTCTTTTCCTGATACACAACTGGTTTACGCCAACGAAGCTCACCGTCTGGAAAATGGAGAACCAAATCTCCGTGTTCGTCATGGCTGATCTTCCTGGCCCCGCGAACATCGAACTGGATGCGGCGCGGGTCGGCGCCCGGTGCGACGACAAAGTCATATTCAAGCTGGCGCTGGTTGCCGTAATAAATCAAGTCAATACCGGGATAAATCCCTGCGTACCTCACCTTGGCGTAGGTCGGAACATTGCTGCGCCATTTCTTCGGATCGCTGCCCATGAAGTAGTTGCTTTTGCCGGGCAGTTCATCAGTCCCCGTCATCTTGGCTGCAGGGCTGGCTTTAATGAGCTTCATCCGCAAGACAGCGTTGGTTGTCGGCACAGCGGCACTCGATTGCGAGGGACGGCTCGCGGGTGAGGTATTGACCTTTGCCTTGCTCCTGCGCATCGAGAAGACTGCTTCATTGCCGGTCAGGAAAAGCGTGTAGCCAACACCACGCGAGAGAAACCTCACTTGCGCATCTGTCTGCCCTTGATTGACCTCGAAGCTCAACGGCAGGTTGCCGTATCCCTCCACAATTCTGCGCTGGGCGATTGGCGTGGGCTGTGCCAGTGGGTTCGCGGTACTCTTCGGAAGTGGGGACTGGTCAATGGGCGAACCATTATTCGTTTGCGCCAGCGTCACTGTGCTCGCGACGAGCGCAAACAGCCAAACGAGACGAAGGGCCTTCACGGCTGGAACTCCTGTTGAATTGTCCTCCCCGCGATGCTAGCTGTCAAAGAGAAAAGGGGCCCGTTATAATCCCGCTCAGAACAGTGGAGAAAACAACCGAGGACATGAGTGAAATGGCCTTCCATGAGAAGGCCGGTCGGAGTCAAGTGGGTTCTTTGGTTTTTTCGTTAGACAAGGTTTTTTCTCCCGCCGAGCGCCACTGTCGCCACCCTTCCATCCGCACTCTTGGTTGAGCGATTTTGTTTCGCTCGGTGCCAGTTGGGTGTTCTCGAAAGCAATCTTCTGCACCACAGGTAGTTTGGAAAGCCCCCGCCGTGATGGGGAAAGTCGTCGGAATAGGTGCCTTCGAGTGTCAGTTCTGGTGTCACTTGGACTTTGAGGTTGGTGCGCAGCCATGCGCTGCTGTGCGGCAAGGAGAGGGCGTGGGAAGGCCAAAACACGAGGCATTTCGCCAATCGTGCAATTCGCTGCGTTGTGGTGCAAAAGCCAAAAAAGGGATTTTAAGTCCCGTGCGTCTGCCAGTTTCGCCACCCGGGCGCTCTGGGCCAACATCGGAATTCTACAGCACGGTTGGCCGTGACCGCCCAAGTCCGGGTGCACTTTTAGGGGTCATTTGATTTTCCGTTCTTGCCAGGTGATCCCGTCCCCGCCGCTAAAGCCTAGTCGTCGTCAGGGGCGACGGAGGGGCGATCTTCCCTGAGAAAGAAGGCCGGTCCACGTAACGAGGGAATTGTCCGAAACCGTATTGGAGCCTGGTTGAAATCGAAGGAGTCCGAGAGATCATCAGCGTCAGAGTCGGCATACCAGGAACGTCAGGCCGTATGTCTTTTCAATAAATTTCAGGATACTGCCAAAATCATGGGTCACATGCGAGATGTACCCCGGTTTGGCATAGGGAGAGACGATAATCAGCGGGACGCGGAAACAATACTCGTAGGAATTAATGATCTTCGGAGGGACATGATCGTACCACCCGCCCCAGTCATCCCAGGTAATAAAGATCGCCGTTGTTGCCCAGTAAGAGCTATTACCGATGGCATTCACGATGTCGGCCACCCAGTAAGGCCCGAGTTCGCTGTTGCAGTCGGCGTGGTCGGATTCAGCGGCGTCTGGAGTGATCCAAGTCACAGCTCCGAGCTTATGGTCAGCGATGTCGGTGAGCACTCGCGACTCGGTAGGACGTCCGGCCGAAAGAGGAACACGCAGGATGCCGCCTGTTCCAGGGCTTCGTCACATACCCCAGTGACATCGGGTCACGGTATAGCACAACCCACCGTATGAGACTGAGCTTAGCCCTTTACGATCACAGGCTGTCCAGAAGTGCGCTTTCTGCAGAAAGTATCGAAGCAGATCCTTCAAAACAGATCGAGGGCTGACCGATTTTCTCCTTTTACCTGCGTGAGAGTGCAATCCTCCGGGGCCTTGTCGGGACGCCATCGCATGAACTTGGTGCCATGGCGGAAGCGGCCTCCGGTAAAGTGATCAAACTGCACCTCGGCCACGAGCTTCGGCGCGAGCGGCTCCCATTCGGCGGAGCGTTTGGTGCTCCAGCGGCTTCGCCCGCCTGGAGCTTTGCCGGTGAAACCGGGTGGCTTCACGATCTTCTCGAGTTTTTGAGTCAGTGCTGAACGATCTTTCTGCTGAATCGAGGATGTGAATCCCACGTGATCGAGCTGGCCACGATTGTTATAAAGCCCAAGAAGCAGGGAACCGGCCAGCCGCTTCTTCTCCAGATAACGGAAGCCGCCTACCACGCAATCGGCGGTGCGCTGGCGCTTGATTTTCTGCATCCCTGAACGCTCGCCCGATTGATACGGCAGATCGCGGCGCTTGGCGACCACGCCGTCGAGAGCGATGCCCATGCGGAACCACTTGCGGGCGATCGAAAGATCGCCGGTCGCGGGCGAAAGTCGGATGCTCTTGTTTCCTTGCAAGAATCTGTTCGAGAACTGCTCCAGTGCGCGGCGCCGCGTTGCGAGCTTTTGCCCGACCAGTGGCTTGCCGCGAGCGTCTACCAGCAGATCGAAAACAATAAGAGTCGCCGGTGTGGACTCACTCAGTTTTCGAATGCGGCTGGCGGCGGGATGAATCCTCATCAGCAGGTCATCAAAAGAATGGGCTTTGCCCACCGCAATGACGATTTCGCCATCGAGCACAAATTGCTTCGCGTCAAGAGCCTGAAGCGCCGCCACTAGTTCCGGAAAATAACGCGTCAGCGGTTTCGCCGACTTTGAAATGAGGTCAATCTGGCGGTGATCGCGAAAGGCGAGGCAGCGGAAGCCATCCCATTTGGGTTCGTACTGCCACTCCGGGCCAACGGGCAGGTCGGTGGTCGGCATCGCTTCCATGGGTTCGTAGTGTTTCGCAATCGGCAACGACATAGGTTCGCTCCGGGCCATATCAAAGCGCCCGATTACACCCAGTCCAGATGCGGCGACGGGTGCGATCGTTTGCCAGATTGTCGCGATCAAACCCATTTCTCAGGGTTCGGAATTCATCGGCAACCGCTCGCAGAGCACTGATCCTTGCGATATTCATCGACAAACATTGTCCACGGAGGCTCGTGGAGAGCGTCTCGATACAACCCGGTCTTGAAGTAGATGAGGGCCTGCCCAGGGTGACCGGGGCCCGGCTGGTAGATTGTGGGCCCTTGATAATGCACAATTCCACGTCCTTGCAAGGTTGCATCCACGGTTCCTGAAGCCGTGGCGTCCCATCGCGTGACGAAGCGAAAGTCAAGCCATTTGCCGCGGACGTCTTCGCTGCCCTGATAAATCAGCGTTTTTCCATGTTCGTCGTGACGCGTCACCTGGAGCCGTCCGAGTTCATAGCGCAGGGCGAGAATGGGATTATCGGGAACGCAAGGTGTGCTTTCGCAAAGCTGTTTCCACTGGGCGATCACCAACCGCTCCGGAGTTTGGGGAAAATCGTTGGGGAGGTAGAGGCTAAAGGAGTAGACGTAGGTTCTGCCGGTGCGAGAGAACAGCCACCAAGCTTCCATTAACTCGTCGCGTTCGGTGGCTGCGCCGGAGTCGCTCGCTGCTTCAGACCGGTCGCCCGAATGAACGGTTATCGCGAGCGCTCGGCGACCCGAACGGACCACCGATTCCTCGAACCCAACCGCTCCGGGTTCGAAACGGAGATCGGTCCAGCGAAAGTGGCTCAGGTGCCGTGACTCAAAGCCGTCGTAGACATGAGTCGGAATTATTCTCAAGGCCAATATGAACAGCAACGCAGATAAAACAATGACGGCGAGTGCCCGAAGGAAATACTTCATGAAATTGACATGGCTATCTTAATCTCAAAGGGTATCGGTGGGACTGTTGAGTTTCCGCGATTGTGACATGGCCGATCATTCAAGCGGCAAAGGCGAAGCGTGGAGCAGGACACTCCGGACTTGGCGTCGTCGCGGGAGCGGTTGAAGATGTGTGTTCACCCGCCACTTGTTTTTCGCACACGACTGAAATTAGGCTGATCCGGAAGTCAAATCCCGAAAGCAGGGAGGCATTCTGCTCGTGCGCAGAGTAGTCTTTGCGGTATTTTCGTTGCTTCTACTGGCGGGGTCAGCTCCGGCACAGGATGCCACGCGGGGAAATATGTTTCTTGGGTATTCGTATACGAACCTCTACCTAACTTCGAACGGTCGCACGAACCTGAATGGCTGGAATGCGTCGGTGGAAGGAAAAATCCTTTCCTTTGTTGGGGTGGTCGCAGACTTCAGCGGCCACTATGGGCATGAGAGGTCGTCGAATGAAGCTTGTCCGGTGGCAATGGGGAATTTACCGGATGGCTGCGTAGCTGGAAACACTAACGACGCAAGCGAGTATGTGTTTCTGTTTGGCGTGCGGGGATCGGTTCCAGTGGGGAGGTTCCGGCCGTTTGCTGAGGCATTATTCGGAGCTACGCATTTGAATGTCAATGGCAGCAGCGCGGAACCAGCAACTTCCACAACCTCTTTTGCTCAGGCTTTAGGTGCGGGAATCGATTGCAGGCTGACTCGCTTGCTGGGCTGGCGCGTAATGGCAGACGATCTGCATACTGGCAGTTTCGCACACTCACACAACAACCTCCGTCTTTCTACCGGAGTGACGGTCCGATTCTGATCAATCCTCGGGAATGCGCCGTTGGCCGCCAAGCCAGCGTTCCCTCGCGAGGAACGCCGGCTGCCTGGTCGGCACGGTTAGTACTGGTTGCAAATGCGCAGCTGAGCAATTGCCTCGTCTATCGCACGTAAGGCTGCGACACGATGCCCGCCGAAGTCGGAGGGCGCTGCCTTCAGCTCATCTCTGGCGGCGACCAACGAATCAATTGCACTCTGAATGTGGGGATGGCGCTGAAACGCCGGGGATGTCGGGGTTATCGATAGCATCAGCGCTACTACCGCACAAGCAGTCAGCATTTTTCTCTTCATGGATTTCTCCTCCGTCCGACTTGCGGCTCGGACCGCCGATGGTTGGATTCCAATAAGCTAAGCAAACCTGGCCTCGTGTTTCAAGTGGGCGGTTAGGTTACGGGCGGGGGCGGGGACATTGCAACGCCTTCAAGTGACTAACAACTCAAAACGCGGATACCTCAAACTGGCATCCCCCTTATTGCAGGGTAGGCCTCTCGCGATCCATTCACCGTGATAAAAAAAAAGTGCATACCCCCGAAAGTTATGTTAAGGTTTGACGCTGCTCACCAATCCAACTCAAGTTAATTCGCCCCCCGCAGGACAATCGGCGGGTCTCGTGGGTAGCGTTCGATTCAAGGAGGATGTTGTGAAGACTCGAGGAATCGGTACTTGCGTGGTTTTAGTCACCAGCGCTCTATTAATGGCTGGTTCCCTGGGTTGCGGTTCGGGTTCCTCGCACCCCGGCACAGCACAAACGGCACTGGCTGCTACCAAGCATCCCTTGGTGGCGCAATACAGCGTCACTGAATACGGCGCGGCCAATGTGTGGGTAGAATTCGGGACCGATACGACCTATGGCAAACAGACGGATTCTGTACCAACCACTCCGGGCACCAATACGGTCCCGATCCTGGTTGCCGGAATGAAGGCGTCCACGACTTATCACCTGCGGGCGCACGTGGACTACGCAAACGGCAGTTCCTGGGTTGATCAAGACCACACTTTTAAGACGGGAGCTCTTCCCGGCGGCAATCAGCTCACTTTCGATGTGACCCGCCCGACCTCAAACGTACAGCCGGTGGGAGTCGATCTGGTCGATGTAACGTCGGCGGGAACCAGTAATTTGGGGACTTCGGTCGTAGATCTTGATGGGAACATCATCTGGTACTACGATTTGGGCTCATCGGCTTGGGCTTTCCCTTTCAAGTTCTTGTCAAACGGCCATGTGCTCGTAAATTCCAGTATTGGCGGTCCAGACGGCGGCTCGAATGTCCTGATGGAGATTGATCTGGCCGGAAACATCATTCGGAGTCTTTCGCTTAGTCAGTTGAATCAGGAACTCCAATCCGCAGGCTTTTCACTTGCTTTGTCAGGACTGCACCATGATGTACTAGTCCTGCCCAACGGACATTGGGTTGTTATCGGCAACTACACGAAGAACTTCACGGATCTGCCAGGATATCACGGTACTACCGCTGTTTTGGGTGACGCGCTAGTTGATCTGGACACAAACTTTAACCCGGTCTGGGTCTGGTCCACGTTCGATCATCTGGATATCAATTATCATCCTTTGGCTTTTCCTGACTGGACGCACTCGAACGCACTCCTCTACACGGAAAATGACGGAAATTTGTTGCTTTCCACGCGCGACCAAAACTGGGTGATCAAGATTGATTACGAAAACGGAACTGGTTCGGGCGACGTCCTCTGGCGCCTGGGCCTTAACGGGGATTTCACCTTGTCGAGCAGCGATCCGGCACAGTGGTTCTACGGGCAGCATTTTCCATACATAGTTGGCATCAACGGTTCCCAGCTCACGCTGGCCATCTTCGACGATGGCGACCTCCGGCTGAATGAGTCTGGAGAGCAGTGCGGAACTACACCTCTGTGCTATAGCAGGGCCATTATTGTCAACGCCGATGAGTCGACCAAGACTGCCGACGTGCAATGGCAATATTCGCCTGGCTACTACACATATTGGGGTGGCAGCATCGAAACCCTGGAAAATGGCGATGTGGAGTTCGACGGCAGTCAACCTTTTGGGTCGACGGTGGGTTCGCGGGTTATGGAGGTTACCCAGACCGACACCCCGCAGGTAGTGTGGCAGATGGATATTTTGGGCGGTTATGCCTACCGAGCGTATCGTATGCCAAGTCTATATCCCGGAGTTACATGGCAGTAGTTTCTAACCTTCCGGAGAGTGCCGGCCATGGTATGCGACGGTCCCATGGCCGTAGCCCTCGCATTTTGCGTGAGAAACGGGTATCCTTTTCCAATTCCAGCTACTTCGAAGATTCAAACTGACACACCGCATCAGGGGCGGCGGAATTTCTGAGGTTAGCTATGTTGGTTGCCGCAGTTGCACCTGTACGAGTTTTCATCTTGGCTGAGAATCGCCTGTTGCGTGAAGCTCTTACCCGTATTCTGAACAAGAAAAACGATATTCAAGTGATATGCGCTGCCGCGTTTTCCGAGAATGTTGTCGAGCAGATTTCTGCTTCTCGGGCCGACGTGCTTTTGACGGATGCTGCCGCGGTATCGCTTTCGAAGCTAAAACTGATACCCGAGACGCGACGTGCAATTCCGAACCTGAAAATTGTTATGGTTGGCATGGAGCCGATCAAGGAAGTGTTCTTTGAGGCAGTACGCGACGGGGTGGTCGGTTATGTCTTGAAGGAAGCCTCCGCAATCGAAGTGGCGGCGGCGGTACGATCGGTGGCCAACGGCGAAGCGGTTTGTCCGGCGAGTCTGACCCTGCTATTGTTTGAACATTTTTCAAAGCCAGTCCCAGCTTCTCATTCCGAGAACATCGTGGTCAGACACGACTTGGGACTGACTCGCCGCGAGCGACAATTAGTGCAAATGATTAGTTTCGGGCTTACGAACAAAGAAATCGCTTCTCGGCTGAATATTGCGGAGCAGACGGTAAAGAACCATATCCATCGGATGCTCCGCAAGCTTGGAGCCAGTGACCGTTTGGGAGCCGTGGAGATGTGCCGAACGCAGCCTGCGGTTGTCTGAGGTGACCTGTCTTGGGCCCGACGCGAGTACTTTTCTGGTACCTAATAGAACACAATTGAGCCTGCGGTTCGCTTGACCCTGGGGGCTTTTTTGGTACCCGAAGCTCGGGTTCTGAGGAACTCATTTGAATCTTTCGTTTTCCTGCTTGATAGGAGACACTGCACGGCGGGGGAGAAATCGCCCATGCACAGAATCAGGGTTTTGGTCGCAAACCGGCCCCGTTTGATGAAAGATCTCGTCTTGGCGACAATTTCGGATCAACCGGACATAGAGGTTGTGGGGGAGACCGAAGACGAGGCAGCCATCACGGAATTGGTGGAGTCGACGCGTCCCGACTGGTTAATCGTAGCCTTGCAAGAGCCGGAACAGCGCCCAGGGCTGACCGGGTTCTTGCTTGGCCGATATCCACATCTCAAGATTCTTGCTCTCAATGCGGAACAGAACAGTGCCCGCCTTTACCATGCATTTGTGGATATCAGGTCAACCCCGATGGAATCATCGGAAGAAGCGATTTTAGGGGTTTTGCGTCATAGGCATGAACTGGTCGCGACCTGACAAACGCATCCCGCGACTTGTTGAAGCGGGACGGGTTTGGGTGTGGTAAATCGCGCCGCATCGTAAGTGGCATTCCATTGATTTGCGAAGCGATTGGCTCACGAAGCGTGTGAGTGAGAGGGCGGAGCTTTATCTAAATGCCAAAAGGAGATACCTCCAACCAAACATGCATCGCTTCATTCTTCCGAGTCGTGCGCCATCCATTCTTAGATAACGTTTTCGGCAATCAGGTGCGAGTTCGCTCCGAAAGTGACCCGCAGAATCAAATTTCGGCCCGCTCCGGCCGTGAGGTGAGGTTATGAACCATTTGTCGCCCATTCCTGCTCGATCCATTAAGAGTGTGATCGCCTTCTGTTTGCTGCTGGTGATCTCTCCCGCCCCTATCTGGGCGCAAGAGTCAACGCCATTCATCCGCAGCACCGCTCTTGCCCGGGAAAACTCCCGCGCCGAGCAGGAAGCCGAGCAGTTGGTCTCGTTGTCCGCAGACAAGATCATTCCGATCCTGGAGCAAGAGACAGGCTTGATGCTGGAAGTCAAGAAGGCACTGGTTCGAAGAGCCTTCGAGCAGGGAAGAGTCGTGAACTCGTCTGATTTAACCGACGACACGGTTTATCGCATGATCCGGGAGGACGAAGATGTTCGAGTCATCGCTACTCGGGAGATCGAAGATCGGGCTTACGTGAGGGCAAAACCCACTCGCGAACAACTGGCTCGAAACTTGCCCTGCTTGCAGCAACCGGTTTCGGTGTCCCCAGGACAACAATCATCCACCAAACCCGTCATACCCGCGACCCAGAGCCAGGCCCCGGCCCTTGCGGCGCTGACTACCACCAACTCCCCCACGGGAGAAATTCCGCTTCCCACCCAGGAAGAGACTTATTGGGCGGCGCATGATGGTGATTTTGACTGTTACCGTACGCAATATTTGCCCAACGGGCTTGCCCCTTATGCATACGGGCAGCAGTTCTTTGCGCCGACTTACCCGGCGCCGTACACCTCGTCGCAAACCAGTTCCCCCTCCTCAGCGCCGGGACAGACACCCCAACTGCCTGGCATGAACCCCTTCCAGCAATTTCAACCTCAGTACCCGGGACAACAATATCCTCAGCTGATGCCCCAGCAGCCCTATCAGTATGGACCGGGCACCTCGCCGGCTGGAATCAACCCGCAGATGCAGTTCACCCAGATGCAGCAGCCTGCACAGGGATATTTTGGGATGTACAGTGACCAGAGCCGCATGGCGGCCTCGACGAATCCCGGGGACATCACCAGCTTGCTTAACGCAAGCCAGACGGGGATTTCTTCCGGGCTATCTGGAATGTCGAGTAGCAGCAGCGCATTGGGAAGTCTTGGCTCGAAATTCGGCTCCAGCGGAAGCAGCGGCATGGGCGGAATGTCAAGCATGTCCGGTTCATCAGGACTTTCCGGTCTGAGCAGCCTTACATCCCTGTCCCTTGGTTCTTCCTTGGGTTCTCTGTTTAACTCGGGCGGGGAAAGCAGCGCGTTTCCTCAGCCCATGCCCACAGCGGATCTCTTCCGGTATCCCTTGCAACCGTATGTTCCCTATCCAAAGTACCCACAGCAGCCGATGTTGTCTGCCCACATCAACCCATATGCCGATGTCCCGTCTTTGTATGACCTCTATGTGCAGTACCCGAGACGAACCGGCGCGCTCGACCGCTTTGGACAGGACATTTTCCTGAACGGTACGGGAAACTTCGACGAACTGCCGATGGATGTCCCTGTGGGTCCGGATTACGTAGTTGGTCCGGGAGATGGCCTGACCGTCAATCTGTCCGGGGGCGTCTCGGAGAGGCTGGAGCGCGTGATCGATCGCGAAGGCCGAGTAGATCTTCCGGAAGTAGGAGCAATCGGTATTGCGGGAAAGACTATGGGCGATCTGCAACATCTGATGCAGCACGCCCTGCGGGAGCAGTTCCGCGATATAAGTGTAGACGTTTCACTGGCGCGCTTGCGCACAGTACGGGTTTATGTAGTAGGCGACGTTCAACGGCCTGGTCCCTACGACGTCAGTGCGCTTTCCACTCCGCTGAACGCTCTTTACCTTGCAGGAGGGCCCACGACGGACGGCTCCTTGCGCATCCTCCGTCACTACCGCGGCAAACAGCTGATTGAGGAAGTGGATCTCTACGATCTGCTTCTGCACGGTACACGCGCTTCAACGGTAAGGTTGGAGCCCGGTGATACCCTCCAAGTTCCACCACTCAAGGATGAAGTCAGCGTGGAAGGAATGGTAAGGCGGCCGGCGGTCTATGAGTTAAACGGCGAGACGAATTTGGCCCAGGTGCTGCAGCTGGCAGGCGGAGTGCTGCCCACGGGAACCTTGCGCCACGTCGATGTGGAACGTGTCGAGAGTCACGAAAGCCGCACCATGTTGAGGCTCGACATCCCGGAAAACAATAACGATCAAGCGGTAACAGAGGCTTTAGAGGGCTTCAAGATCCAGGATGGCGACAAAATCAAGATCACTCCGATCCTGCCCTATGCCGATAAAACCGTTTACCTCGACGGCCATGTGTTTCGTCCCGGAAAGTTTGGCTATCGGGATGGGATGAAAGTTTCCGATCTCATCAGATCCGATAAAGACATGCTACCCGAGCCGTCGCTGACTCACGCAGAAATCATCCGCTTGGATCCGCCCGGCTATACCCCGGTGGTTCTGGCTTTCAACCTCGGCGATGTTCTTGCAGGGCGACAGGATGTAGCGCTCAAGCCATTTGATACCGTGCGTGTGTTCAGCAAATATGACTTCGAGGACCCGCCGGTGATTACCGTCACAGGGGAAGTACGCGATCCAGGCGACCACCTGACCAACGGGCTGCCTCATCTTCGGGATGCGATTTACCTGGCAGGGGGCACAACGCCGGACGCCCTCTTAGATGACGCGCAGGTGTTCCGCACAACCAGGGACGGGAAGATGCACGTGATCAGTGTCAATCTGGAGGCGGCACTCAACGGCGACGCCAAGGACGATATCTTGCTTGAGCCCAAGGACCGCGTTTTCATCCAGCGGAACCTCGCAAAAGCTGATCCGCCCATGGTGACGATTGAAGGTCAGGTGGCGCGGCCCGGCAAGTATCCTTTGGGTCAAGACATGACGGCGTCGAGTCTGGTGCGATTCGCGGGCGGATTTAAGCGCGGCGCTTATACCGAAGAGGCTGATCTCACGCGCTACGATGTCGAAGACGGAAGCAAGATCGTCAGCGATCACGTGGAGGTGCAGATTGCCAAAGCGATGGTCAGCGAACCGGACGCCGATGTCCGCCTCCGCGATGGCGACGTGCTTACCATTCGCGAGTTGACTAACTGGCAGGATGTTGGAGCCACCATCCAGGTCAAAGGCGAAGTAGTTCACCCGGGCGGTTACGGCATACAACCGGGCGAGCGTCTGAGTTCGATTCTCAAGCGCGCGGGGGGCTTATTGCCCACCGCATATACCTACGGCGCGATCTTTGAGCGAGTGCGGGTCAGAGAATTGCAGGAGAAAGACCGGGCCGACCTGATCCAGCGGGTCGAAGCCGAGGCGGCGGAAGTGAAGATCCTCCCCACGATGGACACCGACTCCCAATTGCAGGCCAAGGCCGCGGTGCTGCAATACAGGAAAACGATCGAAGAGCTGCAAAGCGTTCCGCCGGTAGGCAGGATGGTCATTCACATTTCTGCTGACATCAAGAAATGGGCCAACACTCCTACAGATATTTTTGTGCAAACCGGAGATGTCATCTACATTCCCAAGAGACCGAACGTAGTCCTCGTGGACGGAGAAGTCTATAACCCCACCGCAATTACCTACAAGCCGGGCAAGAACGCAGGATGGTATCTGAGACAGGCAGGTGGCCCGACGGAGATGGCAGCTCCCAAATCTGCCTATGTGATCCGTGCGGATGGTTCGGTAGCCGGTGGGCCCGGAGGCTTGCTGCGCGGCGGCATGGAAAATACCGAATTGCGGGCTGGCGACATGGTGGTAGTGCCGGAACGGGTTTACTCCTTCAGCACCAAGTTCAAGACCGTGCTGGAGACCGGGCAACTTGCGGCCTCAGTCGGAGTCGCATTCTTCTATCTGGCTAAGTTCTAGTCCCGGCAGATGTCAAGTTTATGGAGATGGTGTCTGCTCGGTGGCCTGCTGTTCTCAAGTGTGAGAGTCTTGAGCCAAATGCCAGCCACGGTCAGCAATAGCGGGAGCCAGGCTCAGTCCCAGGATGCGAGAACTGCGCCAAACGAGGAGCAGCGGTTAGACGCAGTAAAGGACAGCCAAGGCTGGCTCGAACCAGGTGCGGATCCGGAGAATAGGCTGCTTACACCTTTCCTCAAACACCTAGCCTCAGACCAGCAGGAGTTCTGGACTGAGCCGGCGCGTTTTAGGGTAAAGGATCTGAAGTGGATTGCGCCTCTTTCTGCTACAGCTGCCGCCTTCATTGCGAGTGACAGCTGGTGGTCGAAACAGGTTCCGGCAAGCCACACCGCCACCAGCAAGACGGTTTCCGATTTCGCCACATACTCGTTCATCGGCATAGGAGGCGCCTCTTTCCTGCTGTGGCAGGCGACGCATGACGACCATCTGGCAGAAACCGGATTGCTGGCAGGTGAGGCCGCTATCAATAGCACTGGCGTAAGCTACCTTTTTAAAGCAATTACCCAGCGACCGCGGCCATTCGAAGGTAATGGAAGCGGAGACTTCTTCTCTGGAGGTTCTTCATTTCCCTCGGAGCACTCTGCAATCGCCTGGTCGGTGGCTGGGGTTTGGGCACATGAATATCCCGGAATTCTGAGCCAGATTGCCGCATACTCGTTGGCCTCGACAGTTACCGTGACCCGCGTGACAGCCCGGCAGCATTTTCCTTCGGACGCCATCATTGGCAGTGCGTTGGGCTGGTATTTTGCGCGGCAAGTATATCGGGCCCACCACGACCCCGAGGTGGGCGGCACGGGCTGGGGGAGTTTCATTGAGCAAAATACCGGAGAAAAAGTTCGCAATCCCAACTACATGGCATCGCCCTACGTACCCCTGGACAGTTGGATCTATCCGGCATTGGAGCGTCTCATCGCCGCCGGCTACATTCCGCCGGAGATGCTCGGCATGCGGCCTTGGACACGCATGGAATGTGCTCGTCTATTAGAAGATGCCGAGGACAAGTTTTCAAACGGCGGCTCGGAAAGTGGCGATCTTGGAAGGTTGTACCAGGTTTTGAGCAGAGAGTTCGACACCGAGATCTCGCGTCTGAATGGAAACGCGAATCTTGGCGCGCGCGTCGAATCCGTATACAGCCGGGGCACAAGCATTTCGGGGACCCCACTGCGGGATGGCTTCAATTTCGGGCAAACCCTTGTTAACGACTATGGCCGCCCCTACTGGACAGGGTTCAACAACGTGAGCGGATTCACTGCCGACGCGGAGACCGGGCCGGTCTCGTTTTATTTGCGGGCGGAATATGAACACGCGCCTGCGATGCCGTCGTATCCGGCCCAAGTGCAGAATGCAATCGGAGCCGCAAACCTGGTTCCACCATATCCGAACGGAACGGGACAAGTGGACAGCGTGCAATTGCTTGACAGCATGGCATCCTTCAATATCAACAACCTGCAAATTTCCGTTGGCAAGCAGAGCGAATGGCTGGGGCCTGGGGAATCGGGATCGTTCTTGTTGAGCAATAATGCTGCTCCGTTCCCGATGATTAAGGTTGACGATGTGATGCCGCATGAAATACCGGGTATTTCGCGAATCTTAGGTCCGGTTCGGGCGGAGTTTTTCGTGGGCCAGCTTTCCGGGCAACTATGGGAGTTCTGCCAGGTCTCGACCTGCCAAGTTTCAAATTCGGCGTTGCACGTAGTCGGCCCCAATGTCTCTCCGCAGCCCTTTATTCATGGAGAGAAAGTCAGCTTTCATCCCACCCCCAACCTTGAAATCGGTATGGGGATTACCGCGATGTTCGGCGGACCGGGTCTTCCCGTCACCTTTGGAAACTTTTTTCGAACCTATTATGTTCAAGCGGTGCCAGCCCATAACCCCGGGAAGCGCATTTCAGCAGCAGATTTCACGTACCGGGTTCCGCACTTTAGGAATTGGCTGAGCGTCTATCTCGATTCGCTGGTTACCGATGAAGCCTCGCCGATCGGTTCCACACGAGCCAACGTGAATCCTGGAATCTATTTGCCCCGCATTCCGAAAATCCCCAAGTTGGAGTTTCGGGCGGAGGGCATCAACGAATCGAGGACCAAAGAATTCGGTCCTGGATTCGTTTACTACAGCGGCGATCGTTACCGCTCGGGCTACACCGACGATGGTATGCTGCTGGGCAACGCCTTCGGGCGTGCGGGACGGGGTGAGCAGGCCTGGATGACTTATTGGATATCCCCGCGGAATAAATTCCAAGTTTCGTACCGGCTGCAAGAAGCATCACCCGCCCTGCTGGAAGGCGGGAGGCTTGCCGACTATACGGCGAAAGGCGAGTTTATGCTGGGGCGAGATCTGGCAGTTTCAGGTCTTGTGCAGTACGAGCAATGGAAATTTCCGCTGCTCAGTCCGGTAGGGCAGTCGGACGTTACCGCGTCGGCACAGTTAACCTTTTATCCGCATTGGCAGATTCGGTGATGCGGATTGGCGATTAGATGAAAGCGCTATTGGTTTTATTCTGTAGACCACCTAAAATCTCATAAGCAGAAATGACCGTTGCTCTGGCTCGAAATGGAAACGTGTGGGGCCACCAGATCGGATCCTTCAGGTACAGTTTGATCGGATGGGGAGATTGAAGTCGTGGATCGTTCAACTCAAGAGACTCTAGATCGTCCGGACGGACGGGACCTCATGCTCGCTTCTGAAGTTCAGGAGCTCACCGAGCCGCAGCGTAGTCCGGAGTCACCTCTGCTGGCCGTCTCACGAGTGCTGTGGCGGGACCGGGTCCGCGTGGGGAAAGCCACCCTCGGCGCAGCGGTGATCAGCGCGATCATTGTGCTGCTGTGGCCGGTCAGTTACACCGCCACCGTGCAACTGATGCCGCCTGATGGTAGCGAGCTCTCCGGCAACATGGGGATGTTGGCGACGCTCATGAGCTCCAGCAGCTTGAGTTCGAGCAGTAGCAGCAGCAGCAGCGGCGGTGGTGGTTCTGTGGGTGGCCTGGCCAGCGGGCTCGGCCAACTTCTGGGAGGCCAGAAGCCGGGCGATCTCTTTGTTGGCATCCTGGGTTGCCGCACCATCGAAGACCACATTATTGATCGCTTCGACTTGCGGAAAGTTTATTGGCGAAAAACCTACAAGTCCACACGGGAGAAACTCGAGTCCAATACCGACGTCGACGAGGACAAGAAAACTGGAATTATCAAGATCGAAGTCGACGACCACAGCCGGCAACGGGCAGCCGCCATCGCCCAAGCTTATGTCCAGGAGTTGGACTCGATCATCGCTCGGGTAAACACGTCGTCAGCATCTCGCGAGAGAGAGTTTCTGGAGCAGCGCCTCGTCTTGGTGCATAAGGAACTTGACGCCACGACCAAGGACTTAAGCCAATTCTCGTCCAAGAACGCGATCATGGATCCAGACGACCAGAGCAAGGCCATGATGGAAGCCGCCGCCGTCCTGCAGGGACAGCTCATTGCGGCTCAATCCGAGTTGAGCGGCCTGGAGGAAATCTACACGAGTGACAACGTTCGCGTTCGTTCCATGAAAGCGAATGTCGCCCAACTGCAGCAGCAGCTCAACCAGCTCGGAGGAATGAACTACTCTGGTTCGGTTTCGCTTGACCCCAAAGACATCTATCCTCCTCTTCGGCAATTGCCGATCTTGGGAGCGCAATACGAAGAACTATATCGCCGGGCAAAAATTGCAGAAGTCGTGCTCGAGATGCTCACCAAGGAATACGAGTTGGCCAAAGTGGAGGAGGCGAAGGAAACTCCCAGCGTGAAGGTCTTGGACGCATCCAATCCTACGGAGAAGCCATCCTGGCCACCGCGCAAGCTGTTCACCGCCATCGGTGCTTTTCTGGGATTTATTTTCGGGGGCTGCTGGGTCGTGGCCTGCGAATATTGGGCTGAACTTGACCCGAGTGATCCCTACAAGGACTTCGTGGAAGGGGTGTGGACTGACCTTCAGGTCCATAAGCAGCAAACCCGTTCTTTCATACAGTCCAAACTCGCCCGTTTGCGTCGGAAAGACGAGGCGGACGAGCAAGCCAGTTAGACTCTGCCCTACCCGTTTCCATGGCATCAGCCACCACCAGAGCGACCCCGTTACTTACAGCCTTTCGCAATAGTCGGAGCCAAACCGGCGTGCAGGGTAGGAACGCGTTTGCGCCCTATCAATTTTTCCTGACCCTGATGGGGTGTCTCATGCCGGTCACGGTGTGCTGGTATCTGGCCAGTGCGGATCCTCTCTTTAAAGTGAAGAGCGTGGAATTTACGCATCCAGACGTGGTCGTCATTGTCGTGGTTATGGTTGCGTTCGCGCGAGCACTCGTGAAAGGGTTCGACCCATTGCCCCGGCCGCTGCTAATCACTTTGCTTTTGTTCCTCGGTTCGACCCTGCTGTCATCAGTCGTCGCCGAAGACAAGCTGCGAGCGCTCTCGGCGGTGATTCAGATTTTTGAGTTCGGGATGCTCCTGTGGGCCTTCTCCGCGGTCACAGAGGCAAGATATTTCCGGCGAATCGTCCACTTCATCTTGGCCGTTTTCGTCTTCCAGACGCTGGTCGCGGTGGGGCAATTTCTCGGTGGTGTTCCAACGCCCAAGGGCACTTTTTATCATCATCAAGAGTATGCAATGTTGACCACCGCTGCAACCGCAATAGCCTTAGCGCTATTCGCTGGGGAAAGAGTCGGCTGGAAGAGATTCCTGTATTTTGTGACCCTGTTGATACTTCTAGTGGGCTCCTTGCTCGGTCAGGAACGCGCTCCGTGGGCGTCATTCTTGGTTGTGGGGGTCGTGGTTGTTGCCTATGCAGGAAAGCGAAAAAAAGCCGTCCTGATTGGGTTTGCAGCTACGGTCTTAGCGGGGGTGCTGCTGGTGGTTAGTATTCCTGATCTTCGTGAGGCAACCCTCTCGCGCATGGCGGAAGCTCAGGCGAGCACGGAAAGCGAGAATTCGCTGCTGGGCCGTCTGCTCATTTGGGGCATCGCGTTCAAGCTGTTCCTCGAACACCCGATTCTGGGGGTTGGCCCCAAGAACTTTGTCACCATGGTGCCCCATCTAGCCAGCACTGAAGAGATGATGGGGAATAAAGCCGTCGATCCGCACAATGCGTTTGTGGAATACTTGGCGGAGCAAGGCATCATCGGATTTCTAACCTACGTTGCGTTCTGCATCGCCATCGTAAGGCTTGGCCTGAAGCCTTTGCGGCAAAAGCTCTCTGCTTTGCATCGATCGTTGTGCCTGACCTATCTCGCCTACAACGTCTACTGGCTACTCATGCTGTACTCTTACTTCTCGAAAGAAATGGCGCATGTCCACTTCATGATCGTCGGCTTGATGGTCGGGTTACAGCGTAGTTTTTCGCAATTGCCGGGTCCATCCACTCGGGTTTCGGCGGAGGCTTGACAGTTTGCCCTTGATCGGCATCATTCGTCGCGACGTTTCCTTAAAGGTCTTCGGAGAATTTGTTTCTCGGTTCATGTTTCTCCTGTTCTTTTTCTATTTAGGGCGCAAACTCGGCAGTGCTGATTTCGGTACCCTGAGCTTGGCTCTATCAGTCCCTACCATCCTAGCGGTGATCTTTCTAGATCCCGGACTGTGTCTCGCCGCCATCCACATGTTGGTGGAGGAGCCTCAGCAGGCAACCACGATCGCCGGTTCCATTCTCTCCGCCAAACTGCTCATGTTTTTGCCTTTTGTACTTGTGCTTGCCGTCATCAGGTTCGTGCTGGGTGCCCGGCTGCCTTCATTGAGCTTACTCTTGCTCGGCGCCCTGTTCACGTTATTCACCGCCATTCTGGAGTACCTGAGCTCGGTGACCAACGCATACCACCGCATGGACCTCGAGGCGTTCTTAAAGATCGTGAATCGATTCTTGATCGTGCTCCTGGGTATGTTTGCGATCTGGAGGGGGCGTGTTCTGGCGGTGCTCCTATCCATGGCCCTGGCGACTGCAATATCTGCTATATTCGCGTGGCTGCTCTTGCGCTCCCGCCTCATCAGCATTTCGCTGCGCTGGCGGTTTCCTACATTGAAGAAGGCCTTTCACATCGGCCTGCCTATTGCTGGAACCGCCATCCTGACCGCGATTTATTTGAAGTGGGACCTGCTGGTTCTATCCTATTTCAATATCAGCCGTGAACAGATCGGCTGGTATGCGGGAGCGTTCAAGATTATGGAGGCGTTTTCGGCGGTGCCGGGCATCTTGGGTGCCGCTCTTTTCCCACTTATGATCCAGCTGCGCAGGCAAGATCCAAAATCGCTGGATCGATTGTTGAGCATTAGTGTTAAGAGCGTCGTACTTTTCTCGCTTCCGATAGCCGCCAGCATCAGTCTTTTCAGCCGATTCATCATTACTCTGGTTTATGGAGCGGAGTATCTGCCGGGAGCCAGCGTACTAGCGATATTGATCTGGTGCATTGTCCCTATGTTCCTCTATTTCTATCTGGTATTCGTCAACATTGCAGCCGGACACGCTAAGTATAATTTTGTGGTGGGCTGTGCGGCTCTATTCGCGGGATTGACGGCCAACGCATTGTTGGTGCCCCGCATCGGCTACTTGGGCGCGGCTTGGGCCGCTTTGATCGCGAACTCAACCTTCGCCCTGCTTACGATTTGGAAAGTGGGCAAGCTCTTTCACAATGCCAATATCCCAGCGATACTTTTGCGCTCCGTCGCTTCCTGTGCGGTGATGGTGGTCGCCCTCTTGCTTACGCCGGCTGCGATGCCTATACAACTGCTCTCTGGTTTGCTGGCGTACTTGATTGCCTTGGTTGCGCTTGGTACCCTCAACACCAGTGACCTGTCACTGGCGCTTCGTCTAATGCAGTTTCGAGGCCAGCCGCAGGGGCAACAGCCGTAACCAGTCGGCTGGGTTGCGTGAAGCATTTGGCGATCCGTGCACTTCCGCACCGGCCGGCCCAATCTTGATCATCTAAGGCCACCTAACCTGCTGTCCGACGACCGATGGACCGACAAAATGAGCCGAAGCTGAATCCCTCGCATACGCCACAAGCTATGGGTCTTAGAAACCGGCTCCGAATCAAAGCCAAAGAAGTTCTCATCCCCAGACTCGTGTATTGGGGATGGCATCCGCCGCATGGCACTCCTCCCAGCACTCCGGTGGGCGGACGACCGTTCGGTTACGACGAGGAAGGGGTAATCCGTGAGGCGGCACGGCGAGTTTCCGCGCATACGATGACGACGTTTGAACGACTCGCGACCTTGTGGCAACAGGTTCGCTATCTCGACCGGTACGGCATACCCGGAGCATTGGTCGAGTGTGGGGTTTGGAACGGAGGATCATCGGCGATGATGGCACTCGCCCATATGTTTTCTTCAACAACACCGCAGCGCGAGCTGCACCTCTTCGACAGCTTCGAGGGACTACCGGAGCCTCGCTCAGACAAAGACGGGTCCGAAGCAGTCAGCTATGCCGCCAATCGTGCAAACGGCAGCCTCGTCTCCATCCAGGAGTGCGTCGGGGCATTGGAAGAAAATCGTGATCTCCTACAGCACAGCATCAAATACCCCCCTGAACTGCTCCATTACCACGTCGGGTGGTTCGAGAATACGGTTCCCACATCTGCACCCACGATGCCCCAGATAGCTCTTCTGCGCCTGGATGGTGACTGGTATGAGTCCACCAGAGTCTGTCTGCAACATCTTTACCCGCATGTCGTGCGCGGAGGTGTGGTCGTCGTGGATGACTACGGTCATTGGCAGGGATGCCGCAGTGCCGTCGATGAGTTTGTGCATTCTCTGGATGAGCCGGTATTACTGAATCATATCGATTACTCTGGACGCTACTGGATTCGCCTGTGCAATGCGTCATGAAGGTCTTGCTAGTATCCAAGTCATGTGTTGTGGCCGCCCATCACGGCAGGCTTGAAGAACTGGCGAGGATGGGAGTCGACTTGACCGTCGTCACTCCGCCGCGATGGGGTTCTCAGGCGTTGGAGATCAAACGCTCAGATGATTACGAAATCCGCGTTCTACCCTGCTGGTTCACGCCGCATAATCACTTTCACTTCTATCCCGCTCGGATCGGCCGGATTGATGCCGATCTGGTTTATTTGGAAGAGGAACCCTGGAGTCTGGTGACCTACCAGTTCATGCGGCTTTGCCGCAAGGCCGGCAAACCCGTTGTGTTCTTTACGTGGCAAAATATTCACAAGGAGTTTCCTCCTCCGTTTGGCTACTTCGAACGCCATACATTCTTGCATTCCCAGGGCGCCATCGCCGGTAGCCAGGGCGCCGCACAGATTCTTCGAGCCAAGGGATTCCATAAGCCAATTGCGGTTGTGCCCCTCGGAGTCGACCCGGGAGTTTTCATCCCGAGAGAGGTTAGCTCTTTGCGCAAAAAACTTGGGATCGAGAACGTGTTTGTAGTCGGCTTTGTGGGTCGTCTACTTAGGGCGAAGGGCATCGAGGACCTTCTGAGGGCGTTCCGCATGCTGCCTTCCGATTGTTATCTGGCAATCGTTGGGGACGGCGAGTTTCGGGCGGAAGCTGAATCGTTAGCTGTCCGCTTGGGCGTGAACTCCCGGATCCTGTGGATACCACAAGTCCCTTCCTTAGAAGTCCCCGACTATATGAATCTGCTCGATGTCCTAGTCCTGCCTTCGCGGACGCAACCGAATTGGAAGGAGCAATTCGGACGGGTGCTCGTTGAGGCCATGGCTTGCGAAGTTCCCCCCATTGGCTCCGACTCCGGCGAGATACCCAACGTGATCGCAGATGCAGGCTTGACGTTTCCGGAAGGGGACATCCAAACACTTACTGCCCATCTCCGTCGCCTCTACGAAAATCCAGACCTGAGAAGGCAACTGGGAGCCAAGGGCCGGCTACGAGTACTGGAGCACTATACGCATCGGAGGATCGCCGAGCAAAGCCTCGAATTTTACCGGCACGTACTCTCCGCACAGAACTCAACGCAACGCGAGCAGATTTTGGCGTGAAAAGGCCTGTTCCGACCGAACCAAAATCGACTTGTGATCCTTCGCTGTGAAACCTAAGACCTTGGACATCCTCCTCTTAAACGACTTCGCCCATGTCAACGGCGGAGCAGCGCAGGTGGCCATCAGCGAAGCTACGGGATTGGCCGAACGAGGACATCGCGTGTCCTTCCTGGCTGCGGTCGGCCCGGTTGTGTCTGAGCTTCGAGCCTCAGGGGTTCAAGTAATATTGACGGAGCAGTTCGATATTAAGAGCGATCCAAATCGCCTTCGGGCTGCGACCCAAGGCTTGTGGAATCCCCGCGCAGCGGGCGAACTGGCGAACCTTCTGGCGGGCGCCAGCCCGAAAACCGCTATCATTCATATCCACGGATGGTGCAAGGCTTTATCCTCCAGCGTCATCCGACAGGCGGTAAGCGCGGGTTTTAGAGTAGTCATGACCCTACACGACTACTTCTATGCCTGCCCCAATGGCGGTTTTTTCAATGCTCCCAAGCGGGAGATCTGCCACCTAAGGCCCTTATCTGTGGCCTGCCTGCGCGAGAACTGTGACCGGGACGGATATCCTCAAAAGCTTTGGCGGAGCCTGCGTCAATATGTACAAAATGGGCCCGGAACATTCCCGGAGATTCGGCATTTCATCACTCTCTCTGACTTTAGCGAGAACATCCTTCGACCTTTCCTTCCGACCGAGGCTACGCTCCATCGTGTCCCGAATCCGATTGAGGTTGAACATAAACCCCCGGTCGAAGTAGGTCGTAACACCAGATTTCTGGCCGTGGGCCGGATGTCCGCCGAAAAAGGACTGTCACTTCTCGCCCGGGCAGCCGCCGATGTGGGATCGGACGTGACCTTTGTCGGGGATGGGCCGTGCCGTGACGAAATACTTGCTATCTATCCGAAGGCCGAGGTCACAGGTTGGAGTCCGAGGCAAGAGGTCGAGCGGCAGTTCCAGCAGGCGCGGGCCTTGGTCTTCCCCTCTCTCTGGTATGAGGCTCAGCCTCTGGTCGTGGGAGAGGCAGCCGCCCGGGGCGTTCCTGCGATCGTCCCCGATCAGTGTGCGGCGAGAGAATGGATTGTTGATGGTGTCACAGGTCTCTGCTTCCGCAGTGGCGATGTCTCGGACCTGAAGGAAAAGATGATCTTGCTCCAGGACAGAGAAACAGCGGGTCGGATGGGACGCGCCGCGTACGATCGCTATTGGGTGGACCCGCACACACGCTCGCGGCATATCACAACGTTGGAACGCTGTTATGAATCGGTTCTCATGGACATCCTGCCCCGCGAGCGACGATCAATTACAGCCCATGACCATAGCGAAGTTCCGCAGAGTGCTTGAGGCGAATCCCTGTATCGGTTGATTTTGAGCTAGGCTTCTGATCGGTTAGGTACGGCATGATCCGCTCCGGTAACAATTCCTCAGATTTTTCCAAGCTGCGAGTCGCCCTCATCCACTATTGGCTGCTGGGACATGCGGGTGGGGAACGTGTGGTCGAGGCCTTGGCAGCTATGTTCCCACAAGCGGACCTGTATGCGGCCATTGCTGACCCGAAACGAATGCCCCCCGCGTTGCAATCCCGTCGCCTTACAACTTCGTATCTGCAGAAGATTCCATTCTGCACTCGTTTCTACCGGCATCTTCTACTCCTTCATCCGATGGCGCTCGAAGCCTTAGATCTTTCGCAATACGATCTCATAATCAGTTCGGAGTCTGGACCGGCCAAAGGAATCCTGTCGCCGGCCAGCGCTTGTCATATCTGTTACTGCCACACTCCCATGCGCTATTTATGGGATATGTATCACAGCTACCGATTCAGTTTGCCCTTTGGCGTGCGAACCATCTTTTCCCTTGGCGCGCACTACCTCCGCATGTGGGATGCAGCTTCTGCTGCGCGCGTCGACTATTTTGTTGCGAACTCCCACCATGTCGCGTCGCGCGTTAAGAAACACTATCGCCGCGACAGTTTTGTGGTTCATCCTCCAGCGGCAGTAGAAGGCGCCTGTCTCTCTGATCGCATCGAAGACTATTACCTCATCGTGAGCCGGCTTACGGATTACAAACGTGTGGACTTGGCCATCGAAGCCTGCAATCGCTTGGGCCGCCGCTTGCGTATCGTCGGCGACGGCGACCAATACAAACGCCTTCGTGGCATGGCCGGTCCCGGGATTGAGTTTCTTGGTTACTTAGCCGATGAACAGGTCCATCAGAACTATGCCCACTGCCGAGCTCTGCTTTTTCCCGGGGAGGAGGATTTTGGCATCGTTCCAGTGGAAGCGCACTCCTTTGGTCGGCCGGTGATTGCTTTTGGGAAGGGCGGGGTTTTGGAGACGGTGGTTCCTGCCTGTCCCACTGAAGGTATACACACGGAGCACTCAAGTGGAGTATTCTTTCCCGAGCAAACCCCTGAGGCCTTAATGAAGGCGATCCGGTACTTCGAATCCGTCGAATCCCGGTTTGATCCCGCTTTCATTCAGGTCAGGGCGCGGCAATTTAGTCTTTCCCGGTTCGAGTCGGAAATGGCGGAGTTTATCGAGCGGGCACTCGCGGAGCACGGCGGCTTGTCATTGTTGGAGCGAGATGCTAGAAAACTTCCTACGCTCACAGTTAAATAGTTTCAGCCGATTAGAAACTTTATTGGCACTCTGGGGTTGTTTCGGGAAGGGCCCGGTTGCCCGGTCTCTGATTGCTGGTCTGGTCAACGATGGAGTACTCGATAGTCAACACGATTGGAAACCCAGAAAGGTGAGGTCATGAAGATTTTCGTTGATTCGGCGAATGAGCAGGAAATTCTTCGCTGGCTTCGTGAAGGGGTGGTTGACGGGATCACGACCAATCCCAGCATCATGTTGAAGGATGGGATGTCGGACGTGGAGAGTGGAGCTCGACGTCTCTGCGGGTTGGCGGGAGAACGCCCCGTCAGTATCGAAGTCACTTGCAACGACGCCTCCGAGATGTTGAGGCAAGCGCGGACCTTCGCTTCTTGGGCTCGCAATATTGTGGTTAAGATTCCCGTCGTCAACGAATTTGGCGAGTCGAGTCTGCGCGTCATCAACCAACTCACGAGTGAGGGCATTGCCGTTAACTCGACCGCCATCCTTTCCTTTAACCAGGCTCTGCTTGCCACCAAGGCGGGGGCCACTTACGTCAGTATTTTTGTCGGGCGAATCGCAGACGAAGGTGGGGATCCGAACCTCGTGGTGCGCAATGTGCGGCACTGGCTCGATAGCTGGGATTATTCGGCACAAATCATCATTGGGAGCGTTCGAAGCGTGCTCGACATCCAGAACGCCGCTCTTTGCGGAGCGCATATCATTACCGTGCCGCCGCCCTTCTTCCCAAAAATGATCGATCACAAGTACACTCGTGATACGGTGCGCCAGTTCAATCGCGATGCCGAAAAGGTCCTACAGAATGCTCCGATGGCGGGCTCTGTAATCACTGTGAAATAAACACCGTCTTGTTTCATCCGGTAGGAAAGGCTGGAGTTTGAACGGAAATCAGGATATTGAACTCTTAACCCGACCGCAGCCGTTAATTGCCGAATCCTTTGACCCCTGGCAACTGGCGGCAAAACCACCCTTTAAGAAGTTGCTGTATGTGTCAGCGGACACCGTCGCGCTAGTAGCAGGTTACACCGCCGCGACGGCTTTCCTACATGAGGAGATCCGCAATTCACTCCAGCATGTCGATGTTTTGCGCTACGCATTTTTTCTGCCCTTTGTGCTACTGGTGCTCCATCTGTTCGGGGCCTACGGCAGCGATGTGAGGCGACCTGATCGCGAACTGGAGTTGCTCTTTGAGGGTACGACAGTCAGTTTTGTCGCCTTGTTCATTGGTCTTAGCGCGCTAACCGCTAGCGGCCCGAGGCTCACGCTTTATCTCGTATCGCTTTGGTGGGCCTCCACTCTTGTCTTCTCAGTCGGCGCGCGGTTTTGTCTGCGCTCTGCCTATGTTGCCCTATGGCGGAGAGGGCTGGCGCGTACTCGCGTGTTGTTAATCGGATCGCCCGAACCTTTCCTGATTCGTGAACGCTGGCTGGCGCTTCAGAAGCACACTAGCTACGAGGTTGTCGCTGCTGTTCCGCCGGATGCCGTCGAGGAGGCTGAAGCGGCCAACGAAACTGCTCCGATGTTTGGAAGTGCAAAGAATTGGGCGGATATGATCCAAGCCTGCCACGTGCAAGCCGTTGTGTTCGATCTGGCCGCCTATTCTTCCCGGACTCGGAACATCTCGCCCCTGGTGAAGCGTTGCCGGTGGGCCGGCATCGACGTCATGTTCTTTGACAGCGGACAGAGTGATCTCAACGGCGATTGCGGATACGATCCCACTACTGGGACATTGCGAACCCATACCCGATCCCAACTTTCCACTCATGTTCAAATGATGGCCAAACGACTCATTGATCTCCTTTTCGGAGTCGTCGGAAGTGTTCTCACCTTTCTCTTAACTCCGATGATTGCGCTCTTGATCAAGCTGGAGGATCCCGGCCCGGTTTTTTACCGCCGCGAGTTTGTTTGCGAGGATGGCAGCTTGAAGTACTACCTGAAATTCCGGACCATGCTGCGCAATGCGGATGACATTTTGGAAAAGGACCCCCACCTCAAGGCGCGTTTTGTCGGCAATTACAAACTGCAGGAAGATCCGCGGGTTCTTCGGGTTGGCCGCTTCCTGCGAAAATATAGCATTGACGAATTCCCGCAGTTCTTTAGCTTGCTGACTAATAAGCTGACCCTGGTCGGTCCACGGGTCATCTGCGAAGAAGAGAAAGATCGCTACGGGGATCTTTTGCCCAAGCGGCTTTCGGTCAAGCCCGGCATCACCGGATGTTGGCAGGTGATGGGCCGTCAAACGACTACCTACCAAGAGCGGATCCGGCTCGACATCTTCTATATCGATCAGTGGTCGATTTGGTTGGACCTGGTGATCATCGCTAAGACCTTGGCCACGATCATCCGCCCGGAAGGCGCTTACTAATTTCACCACAAAAAAGGACCTCATGAAGATTCTGGTTACCGGCGGAGCTGGGTTTATCGCTTCTCACGTTGCTGATGCCTATGTCAACGCAGGGCATAGCGTGGCGATCGTCGACGACCTTTCCCGGGGCAAGTCGCAAAACCTCAATCGCAAAGCTCGCTTTTACCGCGGCGATATCCAGGACAGCAGCTTCATTGACAACGTATTCATGCAGGAGAAGCCCGAGGTGATCAATCATCACGCGGCTCAGATGGATGTACGGAGGGGGGTTCGAGAGCCGGTTTTTGACGCTTCGGTGAACGTGCTGGGTTCGTTAAATCTCCTGCAGGCCGCGGTGGCTCACGGTACACGCCACATCGTGTACATTTCAACGGCAGGCGCCGCCTATGGTGAACCACAGCAACTGCCGGTGCCTGAAGATTATCCGATCAACCCGATCACTCCTTACGGCATCAGCAAGCACACAGTGGAACATTATCTTTTCACCTACTCCTTCTTGTATGGCCTCAGTTACGTGGTGCTGCGCTACGGAAACGTTTACGGTCCGCGCCAGAGTTCCCAGGGCGAGGCAGGAGTTTTCGCAATTTTTGCTGAACAGATGCTGGCCGGCATTCAGCCCGTCATCTACGGTGACGGCACCAAAATACGAGACTATGTATTTATCGAGGACGTTGTCCACGCCAATCTCGCTGCTCTGGAACGAGGATATGGAAATATTTTCAATATTGCGGACGGAGTCGAAACCACCGACGACGAAGTCTTTCATTTAGTGCGCAGCTTGCTGCGCAAGCCTGAGGTTCAGCCTCGTTATGTTCCGCGGAGACCGGGGGAAATTGACCGCATTGTTCTCGACATAAGCAAAGCCAGAAAACTGCTCGGTTGGAATCCTCAGGTGCCGCTTTCTGAGGGCGCGCGCAAGACGGTTGCTTATTTCCGCGAAGTCGCAGAATCAGCCGGCGCGGCCATCGCGTAAGTGTCCCTTCCAGCCGTGCGCGATGGGCTGTCAAGGAGTAAGATCACTTGAACCTGAGCGGTAAAACCTGCTTTATCGCGGGAGCGTCTGGTGCCATCGGCTGCGCGGTGGCAAACCGTTTTTATGCCGAATCCGCGCGCTTGGCGTTGACCTACCTTACCCAACCGCCCGCGTTTCCGGATTCCAAGCAGGGTGCCGGGCATGATCGGCCTTTGCAATTGCGTTTGGATGTCCGCCAGCGGTCTGAAGTCCAAACAGCCGTAGCCCATGTGGTCGAGCATTTCGGAACCATTGACATCTTGGTGAATTGCACCGGAGTGCTCGGGCCTGTCGGGCCGGTCGCGAAAGTCGACGCAGATCAATGGGCCCAGGCAGTTGAAATAAATCTTATCGGCAGCTTTTATCTCACCCGAGCCGTGCTGGGCGTTATGCAGGCGAAGGGTCGCGGGAAGATCATTCATTTCTCGGGCGGGGGTGCTGCCTATGGGCGGCCGTTTTTCACCGCTTACGGCGCCAGCAAGGCGGCCCTGGTTCGTTTTACGGAAAGCCTAGCGGAGGAAGTCCGCGAAGACAACATCCAAATCAACGCCATTGCCCCGGGGCCTGTCAATAGTCGCATGTGGCAGCAGCTTCGTCAGGCAGGAGAACTGGCGGGGCGGCGCGCCGTCGAAGAGCTCAGGACCATGGACGAAACCGGAGGAGTGTCGCCTGAGCGTGCTGCTGCTCTCGCGCTGTTCTTGGCCTCCGATCGCTCCGATGGACTGACAGGACGTCTCATTAGTGCCGTGCACGATCCCTGGGAGAGTATGGACCAGCGCATCCCGGAGATCATGCGCACGGAGGCGGGCACGTTGCGGCGAGTCCCCATTGGGTAACCCTATGCTGAACGTCGCGATCGTCGGGGCCGGACATGTGGGCCGAATTCGCGCCGCAGTCATCCAGCAATCCTCCGTGTCGCGCATCAGGATTGTTGCGGATCTCGATGCCGCACTGGCTGCGGAATTGGCCCCCGGAGCCACCGCAACTTCTGACTGGCAGATGGCGGCCAGCAGCTCTGAGATCGAAGCAGTGATCGTGTGCACGCCCACCAAATTCCATCTTCCGGTTGCCGAGTGCGCCCTGCGGGCAGGGAAACACGTCCTATGCGAGAAACCTCTTGCCCGAACTGTGGAAGAGGCCGAAACCATGGTATCCACGGCGGAACAAATGGGCTCGATTCTCAAGACCGGATTCAATTACCGTCACATGGCTCACGTTCGTAAAGCGAAAGCGCTGATTGACGAGGGAGTTTTGGGACCGCTGTACTTTCTAAGATGTTGTTACGGCCATGGAGGCCGGCCCGGTTATGAAAAGGCCTGGTGCACCGACCTGGAGCTATCCGGCGGGGGAGCGCTTCTAGAGCAGGGAATTCATATTCTAGACCTCGTGAGGTACCTTCTGGGGGAACCAGTTCAGGTTTGCGCGGAAGCGCCGCGATTCTTCTGGAATTTTCCCGATGTCGAAGACAACTGTTTTCTGCTCCTGAAGACAGAATCGGGGCAGATAGCTCATGTCCACGTGAGTTGGACTCAGTGGATGAATGTATTCTTCCTGGAAATCTTCGGCCGGGATGGGTACCTCAGGCTGGAAGGTCGCGACGGGCACTACGGTCGCCAGCAGTTAATTTGGGGTAAACGCCAGGCCAACCACAGCCGTCCCGAAGAACAACGCTTCGAATTTGCGCCTCCCGATGATTCCTGGCGCCTGGAGTGGGAGGAGTTCTTGCGTGCTATCGACACTGGTCGCCAGCCCTTAGGAAACGGATTTGATGGACTCCGGGCTCTGCATCTGGTACAAGCTTCCTATAGCAGCGCCCACGATCACAGTTGGGTTCGCGTTCCCGAACTTTTGCAGGAAGTCTCGAGGTAGGCATGATCATTACCAAGACTCCATTTCGAGTCACGCTCGGCGGCGGCGGAACTGATTTACCTTCCTTCTACCGGGAGCATGGCGGGTTTGTTCTCGCCATGTGCATCGATAAATACGTGTATTTGAACGTCAACACCCCCATCATCGATGATCGGATACGGGTTTCCTACAGCAAGACCGAGATGGTGGATTCGGTGGACGAGGTCCAGCACACTCTGGTACGCGAGGCGCTGAAGTTCTTCCACATTCCCACCGGAGTCGAGATCGTTTCCATTGCCGATATCCCTGCCGGCACCGGCCTGGGATCCTCCAGTTGCTACCTGGTGGGTTTGCTCAATGGTTTGCATAACCTGGTGCAGGATCCCACGGGCCCCTACCAACTGGCAGATGAAGCCTGCCACATCGAACTCGACGTATTGCAAAAGCCAATCGGGAAACAGGACCAATACATGGCTGCCTTCGGGGGCCTTACCGCTCTCGACATCGACCGGAACGGCGAAGTAAAGGTGACGCGCCTCTCCATAAAAGCAGAGACTCTGGAAGCTCTCGAGAGCAACCTGCTGCTCTTCTATACGCACGGAACCCGCGACGCCTCCATAATTCTTGATCGACAGGACAAGGCCGCCAAGAACGGCGATAGCCAGGTGCTGCAGAGTCTCAGGCAGATCAAGGAAATCGGTCTGGAAATCCGCGATGCCATCGTCAAAGGAAATCTGCGATATTTCGGCGAACTCATGGATCTTCACTGGCAATCGAAGAAGCGTTTGTCGAAGCACGTGACCAGCAGCCAGATTGATGAGTGGTATGAACTCGCCAAACAAAACGGAGCCATCGGGGGGAAAATCTCCGGCGCAGGTGGCGGAGGATTTCTGGCGCTCTACTGCGAGGAGGGCAAACCTCGCTTGCGGGCGGCGATGCGGAAGGCGGGGCTTCGAGAACTCAGCTTCAGATTGGAGTTTGAGGGCAGCAAGGTAATCTTCAACATTGTCTCCCGTGATGCCCGCTTAGCGCACATCGAGCGGCAGGAAAGAAACGGACACAGTACCCACCAACCCGCGGTCGCGGCCGTGGGCGCTCTGCGTCGGACGCGCGGTGCCACAGCGGCCCAACCCGTACTGCTGCCCAGACCGTAGTGATGCCCGCGACGAAGAGGAAACGCCGTTCCTCCAGGGCTGTCTTCCTGGATCGCGACGGTGTCATTAATTCGCTGATCTATCACCGGGATGCCGGGATCGTAGACTCTCCGTTTACCATTCGACAATTCAAAATTCTGCCCAACGTGCCCCGCGCGATCCGTGTTCTCAACCGCTTGGGTTTGAAAGTTGTGATAGTTTCAAACCAGCCCGGAATTGCGAAAGCGCATTTCACCCGGGCGACGTTGCGAGCCTTCGACCGAAAACTGGCCGCAGCCTTGCGGCGAGGCGGCGCTCATCTGGATGCGGCTTGCTATTGCCTGCATCATCCGGATGCAGTCGTGAAGAAATACCGCAGGCGTTGCGCTTGCCGTAAACCGGGAATCGGTCTCTTCCAGCAGGCCGCTCGGGACTTGAACATTCAACTGGCAGGAAGCTATATGGTCGGGGATGGCATTACCGACATCGAAGCCGGAAGCCGGGCTGGGTGCCACACGATTTTCGTCGGACGGTGGAAGTGCGAGTTGTGTCAGTTCATCCGGCCACCTGGACTGCGCCCAACCTTTGTCGCGAAGGATTTGTGGGAGGCGGTCCAGATAATCTCCCACGACGTGAAAACCAGAACCGTGCAGGGTAATGTAAAAGGGGACCCGTCTCTCACCGCCGCGCCTTAGACTTAGCTTTTTTCAACCGGTGCTCGCTTGAACATCCGAAAAGTCGTCATTCCCGCCGCTGGACTCGGCACTCGCCTGTTACCGCTCACCAAGGTTGTCCCCAAGGAGATGTTGCCCATTGGGCGTAAGCCGCTCATCCAATACGCAGTCGAGGAGGCGGCCGCAAGCGGACTGGAAACGGCAATCCTCGTAGTTCCGAAGGACGACCATCGCGTGGGAGATTATTTTCGCGCCGATGCGAAGTTGGAGGAGCAGTTACGCAAGCAGGGTCGGACCTCGGGTCTCTCCCACCTTAATGAGCTGTCCAGCTTGATCAAGGTCACAACCGTTATACAGGACACGCCTCGCGGTCTTGCCCATGCCATTGGTTGCGCGCGGGACGCCGTTGGCGATGAGCCATTCGCCGTCATACTTCCAGATGCCCTTATCGATCCCGGCTGCACCTGCATCCGCCAGTTGATGGAGTGCTATCAGCAGCACTTTGGATGCATCGTCGCAACGCGCCAGGTCGAACTGCACGAGGTTGCCCGTTTTGGCATCCTCGACGTCACACCGCTGCCTGGTTCAGCGCTCTCCGGTCGCCTGTTCCAGGTCAACTCACTGGTCGAGCGTCCCGATCCCGCGCGGGCTTCTTCGCGCTATGGCATTTTCGGACGCTATATTTTTGAGCCTCTCATCTTTGATTGCATCGACCATACTCCGCCTGGTCGTTCCGGAGAATTGCAGATTACCGACTCTCTACTTCTTTTCTCGCGCCGAGGCCCGGTTTACGCATATTGCTTTGAGGGCGGTCATTACGATGCCGGCGACCAGTTCGGGTTGTGGCAGGCTGGCATTGACTATTCGCTGCGGGATCCGGAACTGGGGGAACGTCTGCGCGAGTATCTGGCGGATGTCATCTTGAAGGCGGTTCCGTCGTAGCCACGAAGTCTCACCTGGGAGCCGTACGACGCTGAAATTCTTGAAAGTCGGAGATCTGAGGCAGCCAAGACCGATGGAGTACATCGCGCAATATCTGAATGAGGTTCGCGAGATCCTTGCGCAAATTGACCAGCGCGCAATCGAGCGCGTCCTGGAGCTCGTCATCGAAGTACGCCGCGCCGGCGGCCGGGTTTTTTTCCTCGGCGTGGGGGGTGGTGCAGGCCACGCCTCCCATGCAGTGAACGACTTCCGCAAAATCGCCGGTGTTGAGGCCTACGCTCCCACTGATAATGTTTCCGAACTCACCGCCCGTATCAACGATGATGGCTGGGATACCAGTTACCAGAACTGGCTTCGTGGATCCCGTCTGCGGCGCGAAGACATGGTCTTCGTATTTTCGGTTGGAGGCGGAGATTTACAGCGCAATATCTCCGCCAACCTGGTTCGCGCGCTGCAGTACGCCAAAGAAGTTGGCGCGTCAATCTGCGGCGTCGTCGGACGCGATGGCGGCTTTACGGCTCAGGCCGCCAATGCTTGCGTCATCGTTCCCGTAGTGAATCCAGAAACGATTACCCCCCATACGGAGTCGTTCCAAGCGGTCGTCTGGCATCTCTTGGTATCCCATCCCAAACTTAGAGCGGCAGAGATGAAGTGGGAAGAAGTCTCCGCAGACCACAAGTAGCTTCCACACTTCGCACACCGCCGCTAACCCTGAGTGTCCCCGGCCTCCCAGACAATCTTACGGCGCACATGTTATCCACCAAACGGCAATCGGTTGCACCCGCGGCCGAATCGCCATTGGCCGGACATCTGATTCACTATTGTGCGTTGTTCAGCAGTACCGGGTAGGAGTGAATGGTGATTTGGCCATCGCTGGGCAGATCAGCAACCCGACCGAACATGTCGTGCACCCGGGTTACCTGCCAGGACGCTGGGACGCTGAAGCGCTTGTCACCGTCCGGATGCCAAAGCACGTAGCTCTTGGTCGCTCCCCTTCGCAGCACGCAGGTCCACGGCGCGTGAGAAGGCTCTTTCATCTGGGGCATGTCGGAGGAATCGCAGGATTCGACAACGGCTCCGACCAGCCAGTCTTCTGTGGTTTTCAACGCTTCTCCCGCTGGAGTCGGGGTGGTTTTGTCGCGCTCTACAAAATCCAGAGGATGGTGTAACCCCCATCCGTACCAGAACACTCGAGAGGCGCCTGCCGCACGTTGCAGTAACATGCTTCTGGGCACGTACTCTGCCCCAGTTTGTTCGTCGATTTGCGAAATGGGGCCCCACCCGATCTCCGTATCCCACAGCGGCCGGTCACCGATCCCGTGTCTGTCCATCATCTTGCGAACCTGCTGCGTGTAGCGGTAAAGGCTTTCCGGGGGACCGGGATGCACGTAAAAATGAAACGAGATGATATCGGAGTAGTCTCCGCCCCCTCCCGCTAGAAACTTTTCCATCCATTCCAATCCTGGCCGCCCGTACGGCGCGGGCGAAAGGATCTTGATCTCCGGATCAATGCCCCGCACCACTTCCCGAGCCACCTTCGTCAATTGAATGAGACCATTTACGCTGCCCGTATAAAATGCGCCGTCATTCGGTTCATTCCAAATTTCGTAGTACCTTACCTTTCCTCTATAACGGGTCGCTACCGTGCTGACCCATTCCCTCCAATCGTCGATGTTCCTCGGCTCTGCGCATTGTCCGGGGATCTTGAGTCGGCAGGTTCTGTCAGGAGTAGAAGAGGCCCAGCGCGGTACAAAGCCTATGTCTGCGACCAGGTCTACATGGTGTTGGATCGCCTGTTCGACTGCCTCATCGGCCTGCTTGAAATCCCACACACCCTTCTCGGGCTCGCACGCCTTCCAGGTGATGCCTTGCCGCCAACTCCCGAATGGAACCGTTGGCCACGGGTCTTCCAGAGTCCGATGTAGGCCGAAGAACTGGAGGGTAATGGGGGCATCGCTGTCTCCGCGAGAAGCCGCAGGCGGTTTGGCGCTGAGACGGGCTGCAGACAGCAACAGAGCGGCCGCGACTGCTATCCCTCCACAGCAGATGAACGTTTCTACATCAGCTCGAAGTTTCATTTGTCCTCCTGATACCATTGCCCGGGAAAGATGAAGTGCGCCGATAAGTACCCGACCAGCGCAATCGTAACAGATTGATTTTGTAGATGGTCTTCCGCGGCAGCAAGTTGCTCTCGCATCACCTTCTGTGGAGCGTCCCCAAAGCTGGTATGATGCCCTAAAGCCTGAGCCCGCTACATTCTGTTTTCCATGCGATACGAAGACATCCGACTTTTAGCGAGTCCTCAGCCGTGCCTTGCCGTGGTAGGGATGGCAGCGCTCGGACCAGACCGGACCTGAACTCAACGCCCGCGATACTGAATAGGGAGAAACATGGCAAATAGCGCAACCACTGAGCTGCCTTCGGTTTCCAACGGAACTATTCCGCCGGCGCGGTTGATGGCGATCAGCCTTCGGCCACTCGCAATGCTGGCCTGCGTGATCGCGGTCTTTTGTCTAAGTCTGGAGCTTGAAATTCTGGAGCAACTAGACAGTCTCCGTCTCTACATGACTGACCGTGAGATTGCGATGGACGCTGGCGCAGCTCTGTTGGTATTGATCGGTTTGGCCGTGGTGTGGTGGCTGCTTACTTTGCTTATTACGGTCATCATCCCCGCGGATAGATACTCTCGTGCCTCGTTGTTCTGGCGTCTTGGCCTTGCCATCCCGCTTTCCTATCTCGCCCTCGATCTGTTCGCCGCACTGCAGTTAGAGATTTTCCCAAACTTTCACCCTGGGTTTTCCGGCTGGATTTGCTTAGCGGGAGGGTTTGTTGGGATTGGTGTGATCGGCCTTTGCATGGTGAGGATCTCCGCTTTGCAGCAATTCTGCCGCACCCGGCTGGCGCCGGTTGGTTGGCTCCATGTGACTCTTGCCGCCCTGGCTACCCTTGTTCTCTGGGCTCAAGGAGTGCGCCCTTTTCACGATCATGTGAGCCCAGGCAGCCCAATAGCGGCATCCGACAAGCCCGACATTTACCTCATTACTTTTGATGCTCTAAGGGCAGAGGATATGTCAGTTTATGGCTTCGGTCGCCGCACTACTCCTAATCTCGAAAACTTCGCCCAGCGCGCCTTTATCTTTGATTCCTTTTATTCAAATTCGAACTTCACCACCCCATGCACCACCTCCATCGAGACTGGTAAACTCCCGTGGTCGCACAGGGTTTATCATATTGGAGGTTTTCTGCACGTCGCGCAAGCGCAAAACCTGGCCGAACTGCTTCGTAAGAATGGGTATTACACGGCTAACATTACCACCAACTACATGGCCAGCCCGATCCTTCACAGAACTGCTGCCAGTTATGACGCGTTGGCCTACGCCGCGCCCCCCAACAGTACGGGGCAATGGCAGCGTTACAGCGCGTTTGTGGGTCTCAACACGTTTCACACCCTGGGCGCCATGATGGGCCGATTCAGCGCCTTGCGCATCTATCTGGATGCCTTGCTGTGGAGTCGGACCTATCCCTTTCCACCCGAGCCTGTCTTCGCTTGGGCGCGCGACGTGCTGCAACGAACCGATATCACTCAACCCCGCTTCGTTTGGACTCACATTCTTCCCCCGCATGATCCCTATCTTCCTCCCCTGCCTTATCGGACAACTTTCTTGCCCGACCACAAGCTCAACCACAGTTACGAGTTCCTCAGCTTACGACACGAGACCACTCCCGCCGGCGTATCGGCTTCTGATCTGCGTGCGCGCTATGACGAGAATATTGCTTACGCTGACCATGCGGTCGGCGATTATCTCGATTGGCTGGACCGCACCGGAAGGCTTGATCGCGCCATCGTTATCATCTCGGCCGACCATGGCGAATCGTTCGAACATAACTGGTACACTCACTCCGGAGACCATTTATACAACGGCCTGATTCATATTCCTTTGCTGATTCATCTCCCCGGACAGCAGCAGTCGGAGCACATCGCCACACTTGCCGAGCAAGCCGACTTGCTTCCCACCATTCTGGACCTCATCGGTCAACCGCCTCCCAGTTGGACGGACGGGACATCTCTCAAACCGGCCCTGGAGGGCAAGTCCATTCCTTCGCGTTTCATCTTCACCATGAACCTGGAACGAGATCGCGTATTTTCTCCGATTTCAAAGGGCACAATCGCTATCATGGACGACCAATTCAAGTACGTGGACTACCTTAGTGCGAGCCGCGAGTATCTCTACCGATACAGGAAGGATCCCCAGGAGGAGCAGGATCTTAGGGGCGCTGAACCGGACGTCGCTCGACGAATGCATGAGGCACTCGCAGCCAAGCTGAATGAGATCAATCGGCAGTTCACTCCCAAACCGTTGAGTCCAGGGCAGACAGGTGAGAAAAAGTAGGGACGCCAATTGTCCCTTAACGCAGGGAGCGCTCGCTTCGAATTTACCTGGAGCGAGAATGTCCGGCCATCCCTTGCCATGTCGAATAGGAGCAACTGTCTGAAAACACGCTCCATACATAACAGCACTGCTGTCCGTCTGATCAAGCGGTTCCGGCCCTTGGTGGTGCTCATCAAGGATTGCCAGCGTGGCGTCGGCTTGCTTGCCAGGCCTTTTCTTGTGTCTCGCTATTTCACTGCCCACCAAATTCGCAAGCTTCAAATCGGAGCGCATTCCAGCATGCTTGCTGGCTGGTTGAATACAGACTTGTACCCTCAATCGGTCCTTTCCGTGACCCTCGACGCCACCAAAACCTTTCCGTTTCAGGATGCCAGCTTCGATTACGTGTTTAGCGAACACCAACTCGAACACATCTCGAATGACGACGCGAGGGTGATGCTTCAGGAATGCCACAGGATACTGCGACCGGGAGGCAAAATTCGTCTCGCTCTGCCTTCGCTCGACCGTCTGGTTCAGTTGATTGGGCCGACAAAAACCGACGTGCAAGAGAGATACATCCGCTATGCGACAAGCATCTGCTACCCCAATGTGCAAACGCCCAATCCCTGCTTCGCGATCAATGCCGCGTTCATGAATTGGGGACACAAGTTTCTCTACGATCGAGTGACGCTGAGCTGTGCACTCCAAACGATAGGCTTTACAAACATCCAGTTTTTCGCTCCAGGCCAAAGCGACGATTCTAATCTCAGCGGCATCGAGACGCGCAACTCTGAAATGGATGTTTATGAGACCATGGTAGTTCAGGCAATTCGGCCATGAATCCGGGACGGTCAGTCCTTTCGGTCCCGGCTCTCGGGTGGTGTTTGCCCGAAAAGCCGACCGGGCGGGGAAGCAGCAGAGCGGAGGGAGTGCACAGCGAGGGCAAAGGCACTAACGGCTTCATCGTTCGATGCTAACGGCATGATCGGAACAAGCGAGGCAGAAACGTGAGATGAAACAGCGGTTGCGCTTATCGCTGGCGGCATGGCGTCGCCTGCGTGTGAAACTGGATCCTCAGCGCATGGCCTCGAGTCGCCGAATCCGCCTGCAGTACTCCGTCGCCGGCCTGGTCAATTCGCTGCAGGCGAAGCTGCAGAACCTCAGCCACGCCGAGACCCTCCAAAACATTCAAGTTCCGGCGCCCATATTTCTGCTCGGTTTCTGGCGCTCCGGCACCACCTTCCTGCACGAACTCTTCTGCTGCGACGCGCGTTTCGGTTTTCCCAGCACCTATGCCTGCCTGAACCCGGCCTATTTTCTCTTAAGCGAACGCTGGGTCCACGAAAGAGCGAGGCAAGAGCAGAGCCAGCGCCCCATGGATAATATGCTCTACTCGTGGATCTCCCCCCAGGAAGACGAGTTTGCGCTGCTCTGTCTGGGTGCGCCTTCACCTTACGAAGCCCTGCTGGCGCCATCGCTGATGCGCGACCCCCGCTGGCTTGTCGATCTGCGCGCCCGCCCTCGCGCCGACCAGGATCGCTGGCAACAAACCCTTCAACTCTTCCTGCAGCTGCTTACCGTGCAGCAGGGCAAACCCATGCTGCTAAAGTCTCCGCCGCACGGCTTTAGAATGCCGTTGTTGCCTGCTCTGTTTCCTCAAGCGCGCTTCGTGATCATCGAGCGCAACCCCTACGAGGTTTTCGCTTCCAACTTGAAGCTCTGGCGGACGCTCCTCGACCGGTACAGCCTGGAATCCTGGACTCCTCACGAAATCGAAGACTTCGTCCTGGCCGTCTACCTGATTCATGAGGAAGCCATCGCCGAGGGTGTTCGTCTTCTCCAGCCAGATGCACTCTCGCGAGTTCGTTATGAGGATCTGGTGGCCAACCCACTTGGCGAAATGAAACGCATGTATGGAGAACTTAAGTTGGGGAATTTTGAGGCGGCCCGGCCTGGCCTGGAAGAACACATCGCGAAGGTCTCCGATTACAGCCGCAATCGTTTCGTGCTCTCCGCCGGACAGAAAGCGGCGGTGGACGAGCGCTGGGGACAACTTATCCGCGACAAGGGCTACGACTGGGCGACAGCTTCGCTCGGCTTAAGTCAGTCAGCTTAAGTTAGTCTCGGAGAGGGTTTATTGCGCCGCCGGCTTTTCCGGTTCCGACCCGCGCAACTTGCGCATCATGCCCGCGAAGGCCCGCCGGACCCGGTTGGCGAAGATCATCCACGCCGCCCAAATACCTGCCAGCAAAGGCATTAGGACCTGAAAGAGAAGGCCTCCGCTGGGGTCGGCATAAGCGTAGGCGGGAATCCCGACCAACAAAAACAGGGTTACAAAGCACACGATGTGGGTGCGTCTCACGCTAAGGGGACCTCCTGTATCAGCTCTTTTTGGCTTTATAAAACTATGATGGCGCTAGCAGTATTTGTCAAGGAACGCTTTCGGACAGTTTTTTTGCTTCTGCGCAACTTATGGCTGGAATGCGTGTTGGACGTTCCTGAGTACACTGCCGCTCTGTGCAACTGCCTCGACCCCCGGGAAAGCCCATTTCACCCCACGGAGGCGCGCCATGAAGAGCTCTCGCCAGTGGAAGTCTGTAGTCGTTTCTCTATGCGTGTTTTTCGCCGCCAACGTTGCTCACTCGCAAGTTACGTTCTTTATCCCGCCAATCTACAGCGGCGCAGCTAACTTCGTCGGTGATTTCAACGGTGACGGCAAACCCGACATGCTGAGCAGCGGCGGAACATTGCTTTTGGGCAAGGGAGATGGCACGTTCACGACTGGGACTCCGGTTACGGGCGGTGCTGTGGCGGTGGGCGATTTCAATGGTGATGGCAAGATAGACGTCCTGCAACAGAGCACTGGCACTTTACTGGTTCTGCTGGGAAACGGCGATGGCACGTTTAAAGCCCCGGTCAGCACCAACAGTGGTGCTAGTTTGTACGCGCTCACTGCCGGTGATGTAAACGGCGATGGAAAGGCGGACGTCCTGGGCCTGGACTACACCAGCGGCTTCAATGTCGTCGTTTATCTGAGCCAAGGTGACGGCACGTTTGCGACCGGTGTTTCCTATGCTTTGGGCTCCACGAGCGCCTTTCTAATCACCCTGGGCGACTTCAACGAGGATGGCGAAATTGACGTTGCCGTGGCTGCTCCCAGCAACGCTGGGCAAGAGGTCGTCCTGTTGGGGAACGGCGATGGAACCTTCCAGGCGGGCAAGATATCAACTGGAGGAGTTAGCTCTGCCCTGGACGCCGTAGCAGGCGATTTCAATAGCGACGGAAAGCTTGACCTGGCGATTTCCGGCTCCTATCCCCCAGTGGTGTCATTGTTGTTGGGGAATGGCGATGGAACCTTCCAGGCGGCGACTACGGTTGCAGAAACTGCATCGGCGCAGGGCGGAGTGGATTTGGCCGTTGCTGATTTGAACGGCGATGGCAAGCTCGACCTGGTTTTGGCTGCGGGCCCATACGCGGACGGCTTGATCAGCGTATTTCTGGGCAACGGCGATGGCACCTTTTCCGCGGGACAAAGCTACTTCCCGGTTCTGGAAACGGACGAGACGGTCGCAATTGCAGACTTCAACTCAGACGGCAAGCCGGATATCGCCGATTCGCGCACCATACTCCTCGGCAATGGTGACGGCACTTTTCAAGGCTGGTTGGCGGTTCCGATACCCTCGGGGGCTACGACAAGCGGGGACTTCGACAAAAACGGAACCATGGATGTGGCTGGCGTCACCACGAACTCCTCTCAAAACCCTAGCGTTTACATTCTCACGAACGATGGCACCGGAGTTCTGACATTGGCGCACAGTTATGCGCTCCCGGGACCATACGGTGGGATTGCGGCTGCTGATCTCAATAACGATGGGAACCTTGATTTGGTCACGGCAAACCTAAGCGCTTACGCGGTACTGCTAGGCAACGGCGATGGTACCTTCCAGGCGCCCATCATTAGTGGTGTTCCCGGCGGAACGTCGAACCCAAGCTCAATTGTAATTGCCGACTTCAACGGCGACCATAAGCTGGACCTTGCTCTTGCAACGAACCAGCAGACGGTTGCCGTGCTGCTGGGGGATGGCGACGGCACCTTCGGCACGCCCTCATATCTGTTCGATGGAGATGGCGGCGTGATTGCCAGCGCTGATTTTAACGGCGACGGCAAGCCCGACATCGTGGAGGCTGGGCCTTCTGGCATCGCTATCCTGCTGGGCAATGGAGACGGCACTTTCCAGGCTGCCTCCTTTCCCATTACAACCTCATTTGCGAATGCGCTGTTCGCCGCGGATCTAAATGGGGATGGGAAGGCAGATATCGTCGCTGAGAATACCCTGCAAAGCACGCAGGTCCTTCTCGGCAACGGAGACGGCACGTTTGCCGCTCCTAGCCAGCTGAGCCAGAGCGTCAATGCCCTGGCCGACCTTAACGGAGATGGCGTCCTGGATGTGGTCGGCGTTCATTCGACAAGTCTGGGGGGTCTCTCTCGGCAATGGAGATGGCACGTTCGGTCCGTACATCATTCTGGGCTACGGCACGGAACTGGGAGCGACCGCAACTGTGACTCAGGCCGTGGATCTAAATGGGGACGGCAAGCCGGACGTGATTGAGTTCTATGCTCCTGGATCCAGCATATTCACGCTCATCAACACGACAAGCTCGGCCGCAGGTGCAACGTTCTCTCCTGCCAGCATCACCTTCCCATCGCAAAACGTCGGCACCAGCAGCAGCCAGAGCACGGTGACTGTTACCAATACGGGAGCTATTGCGCTGAAAGTCACGAGTATTTCAATCAGTGGAGCTAATGCCAGTGAATTCAGCCAGACGAATACCTGCACCACAGTTCAGCCGGCCACGAGTTGTACGATCAAAGTCACATTTACACCGACGGCGGCCGGAGCGGCCAGCGCGTCGGTCGTGGTGACTGACAATGCCGGCTCAGGGTCACAGACGATTGGGCTTTCCGGCACCGGCGTCGCGTCATCTTTCTTGCTTGCTCCGGAAACCGGCTCGCCTAGCTCGGCCACAGTTAACCCCGGGGAGGCAGCGACCTTCAAACTTAACGTTACGCCATCGGGATCGTTCAGCGGCACGGTGAATTTTTCTTGTAGCGTCAATCCCTCGGTGGCTAAGGGGCCAAGCTGCAAGGTTCCATCCAGCGTGCAGGTAAATTCAGGTACAGCAGCCAGCGTTACGGTTACCGTAAATACAACAGCATCCACGGCAGCAGGATTGATCGGGCAGGCCAGTTATTTGCCCCCGATATCGATCATTAGTATGTTCTGGTTGCTTGGTTCGATTTTGCTGCTGGCAGCAAAGCGCGTGCGCAGGCCCATCGTGGTTGCGCCGCTTCTGGCTTTGGTGTTGATTTCACTCACAGGGTGCGGCGGCAACAGTTCCTCGTCGAATGTGGGTACTTCGGGATCTCCCGGCACGCCTGCTAATACCTACACGGTTACAGTGAGTGCGACTTCGGGAAGCATTACGAGCCAGACGAACCTGACCTTGGTCGTGCAATGATCACCGCATGCGGCTTTGCGTACTCGTAGTTATGCGATCCGTCTATGAAAAACAGGCCCACCTTACCGGCGACTCTTACTATGATCCAACGGTGCCACAGGGCGTCGGCGTCAGTGGAGGCATCCATCTCAGTGCTTGGCGGGAAGGCGTTTGCAGCCCAGCGGTTCCCCGAATCCTTTTCGGAAGTGTGCAACAGTTGTCTGCCTTGACGCATCTTCCTCTGTGTGCTGTTGGAGTCAGCGATGTTCTTGCTTTTGACGGAAAGTAGGATAGGTTGCGAGAATTCATACAAAAGCATTCCTCGCTCGGACGGTTTTACTTTTTATTGATATACCTCGCGCTCCTCCTGGCGGCTTCGTTGTTTCTGGGTCTCAACGCTTGCGGTGGGAGCCAAGCTGCTCCCTCTTACTCGGGGTCGGTCCGGCACGTCGTCATAATTTTTCAGGAGAATCGAACCCCCGACAACCTCTTTCAGGATCCAGTTCTCATTTCTCGTGGAGCTGACATTGTTTCCAGCGGACAGAATTCCAAGGGGGAGACCATCCCGCTTACGCCCACGCACTTGGGAGGCGGCTACGACCTCGACCACACCCACAGCTCGTTTGAAGCCATGTACGATGGCGGCAAGATGGATGGCGCCGATCTCATCCCCGTCGACTGCCCACCTGATGAAAAGTCGTGTCCGCCTTCTAATGCGCAGTTCACTTACGTGAACCAGGACGAAGTGCAGCCGTATTTCTTGCTGGCTGAACAGTACACGTTTGCCGATCGCATGTTTCAGACCAACCAGGGGCCAAGTTTTCCTGCTCACCAGTTCATTATTTCAGGGACTTCCGCCCCCACCGCGACCAGTCCTCTCTTCGCTGCCGAGAACCCGGTGTCCGGCGCCCCCGTGGTGGGATGTATCGGTCCGTCTACGGAAACCGTGGCCATGATCGATCCCAGCGGAAACGAGTCCTCCGTTCAGTATCCCTGCTTCGAGCACCCCACCATCACTGACCTGCTGGATACGGCTAGAATCTCGTGGCGCTATTACGCAAACTCCTCCATTTCTGTGTGGACCGGGCCCGCCGCGATTCAGCACATTTGTCAGCCCGAGGTTCGAAACGGACAACGCAGCTGCGCCGGAGCCGAATGGAACAACGTCGTGATCCCGCAAACCCAGATTCTCGTTGACATCGCTAATCGCCAGCTTCCGGCGGTGAGTTGGGTAACGCCCGATGGCCACGAGTCGGACCATGCCACGGCCAACGATGGCAGTGGACCTTCGTGGGTAGCTTCCGTCGTGAATGCGATCGGCCACAGCCAATACTGGGCAGACACGGCCATTTTCATTACCTGGGACGATTGGGGTGGATGGTACGACCACGTTGCGCCGAAAGTCATCAATTCTTACGAATATGGTTTCCGAGTGCCGCTCATCATAGTCTCCCCGTATGCCCGTGCGGGCTACCTTTCACATGCCCCGCACGACTTCGGCAGTATTCTAAGATTTGTCGAAAAGACCTACGGGTTGGCTTCGCTCGGCTATGCCGACGCTCGCGCCGACGATCTTTCTGATTGCTTCAATTTCAGTCAAACCCCGACTGCGTTTCAGACGATTCCCGCGCCGCTGGACGCGTCGCACTTTCTCAACGACAAGCGCCCCCGGCTTGATCCTGATGACGACTAGAACCGGTGCAAGCCAACCGAGACGTTCTCTGTGTGCTTAGACTTCAGCCAGACTTCAACCCAATTTCACACCATTCCGGCGCCTCTTGATGCCGCTTACTTCCTCCATGCAACGCGGCCATCCACCCATCCCGACGACGACTGACTTTGTCCAGCCTGATGGCCCGCGGCCTATACAATGGATGGGATGACGGGTGGGTCAAATATCGTGGGACACAGCAAGACTCCGGAAATCTCGGGCCGCGATTACTACCGGTCGCTGTATCAAAGCGATCTGGAGTTCGAAGCGCAATGGTTGAGCTATGGCGCGGCGCAGAAGACGGACAGCATTGAAATGCTGCTGCGCCGCAACCAGATTCAGCCGAAAGGCATTCTGGAACTGGGTTGCGGGACCGGCGCCGTCATCCTGGAATGCCAGCGGCGCCGCCTGGCGGAGCAGTTTTCCGCCGTCGACTATTCGGAAGACGCGATCTCCTATCTTAGGTCCCATTCCAGCGGAATCGAATGCCGCGTCGCCGATATCACGGATTCGGCCGGTGTGCTAGACCAGCACGTCGACGTTGTCGTACTGTCACACGTACTTGAACATCTTGAGCATCCTTTCCAATTTTTGAAATCGGTCACCGATAGAATTGCTTTCCGGTATCTCATCTGCGAGGTTCCGTTGGAGGACTTGTGTGCTTCGCGAATCAAGAACCTCTTCCGCGACCGCACCCGGAGCGTCGCAGGCCACGTCCAGTTCTTCACCGGAGCCAGCTTTGGCAAGCTGCTTCAGTCGGCGGGATTGACGCTGAAAGACAAGCGGCGATATGTCTCAGTGGTACGGCCCGAAGTGATGGAATTCGTGGCCCGCAAAGAAGGAAGATCTCCGGCTGGCACGCTGCTAAAGAAAGCCCTCTGGTGGTATTTCCCTCGTGCTTTCGGGCCATTATGGTCGCGGTTATATATGGCCAATCTGGCAGTGCTATGTGAACGATAGAAAGCCGTCATTCGGCCATGAGTCTCGTGCTTACAACGGCCTGTGCGCGAGAACGAGCAAAACCTGCCCAGAGTTGGGTACAAGATGACTCAAAGCGCGGACGCCAATTGCTGCCGCCCGCGTCAGCACATTCTTGAACTCGCCGGGACCGTGCCCAGTATTGAAGGTTGACGCCTCGATGTCGGTGAAGTCCAGCAGCCGAAGTAAACGCGTGAGGCGCTTCGCGTCGTAATAAATCGTATGTCCGGTCATGCCTCGATCTACATGTGCGGGCGTGTCGTTGTGATGGAGCGAATCCCAGTGGCCGAGGGCAAACACCACGCGATAACCGAGAAACAAGACATTCGGAGTGGTGCAGAGGAGCAATCCGCCCGGTTTTAGCGCGGCCCGGCAAGAGCGCATGAGCGCGATCATGTCGCTGTAGTCAAGGTGTTCGATGATCTCTGTGCAGAGCACAATGTCGGCGGGCGGGGTGTCGGGTGGGCTGCTCTGCTTGCGGTGATCATGCGGGATGCAACGAATGCCACGTTCTTCAGTCCATTCGCGAACATGCGGATCGGTGAAAGTGAGGGATTCAGGGTGGTCAATGACCGCCCACGAAATGTTTGCCCGGTCATAGTGTGAGGCCAACAGATCGAAAAGCACTGGATCGGGCTTGCCCTCGTTCATGCCCGACATGTTGAGAATGGTAAGACTCTCAGGTTTCTGGGTTTCGAGGTACTTCAGAATGGCTCCCAGGATGTGATAGTTCCTGGGCCCGTGACAGAGATTCCAGGCCCGGTCGTCTTCGGTCAGCGTACCGTCGCGCTGGATCTCCATTTCGTTGTAGCGCCTGGTTGTGTACTGATTGACGTAACTGCGACTCGGCATGGTCACAGTTTGATCGTAACCGGGCATGCAGGGTGTGGCAAGACGCGCTACCAGTCTGTTGCCACAACCCGTCTGCCTCTAAATCGTTTCAGATGCTGCACCGGTTTGCCTTCATTGATCGTCATCCGGGTCCGTCGGCGGCGTGTTGTCGTTGAGAAAATATTGTGCGCTCAACGGCGCCTCGACTTTCTGAAACTCGAGCGGAGTCTGGTTGAGGCTGAAGCAGTCGGAAAGATCGTCCGCGCGGGCGTCGGCGTAGCCGAGGGAAGGTAGACCGAAGACCTGCTCAATGAAGTTCAGGATGCTCCCGAAGTCGTGCGTGACGTGAGAGATGTAGCCGGCTTTGGCGTAGCGCGAGACCACGATCAAAGGTACGCGGAAGCCGTAGACGTAGCCAGATCCCCAACTGCTGCCGTCATTGATTACTTGAGGCGGGGGAACGTGGTCGTACCAGCCGCCCCAATCATCCCACGTGATGAGGATGGCGGTATTCGACCAGTAGGAACTGGCGCCGATAGCATTCACGATGGCGGCCACCCAGGACGGGCCGCCTTTACTGGTACACGTGGCGGCATGGTCGGAGTTCTCAAGCGAAGGGATGACCCAGCTCACTTCGGGGAGTTCGTTATCGGCGATATCGATCAGGACCTGTTTTGGCGGGGTGACTACATTGCTCCAAGCTCTGCCCGTGCACACGGACTGGCCGTTCTGCGTTTGCGCCTGACAGATATGCCGGATCGCGTTTAGTCCAGACCAGACCTTAACTGACGGCGTGTAGTAACGCCAAGACACGCCCTTGGCGTCAAGTTCGTCGGTGAGTGTGGGATGTTCGAAACAGGGATAAATCGAAATCGAGTCGTTGCCTCTGGAGTCGATCACGCCGACCCTTGCTCCGGCAGCCGCGGTACAGCCCACGTCCCCATTGCCCTCCCCGGACACGAACATGTTGCTGGTCGCCGTGGGAGCGGAGGTGCCTGAAATAATGAACTGATGGGCGGGGAAGCTGGGCCCTTCGTTGGTCTGGAACATGCGGTCCCCGAAGGTGTACTGCTCGGCCATCTGGAAATATGGGCCCACATCAGAAGCCTGCACATAAGTGAACTGCGGATTGGGAGGCGGGCAAGGCTCGCGCCCCCAGCAGTAGACTGCGATTTTGTTGGCGCCGTCCATTCTCCCGTCGTCGTACATCGCCACGAAATCATGATGATAATGGCTTGGGTCGTAAGGCCCGGACAGTGACGTGGGGAGGAGTGGGATAGTGTCACCCGACGAATTGAGCCCGCTGTTGGCGATGTCGGCACCGTTTGCAATCAGCACTGGGTCGTGAAAGAGGTTGTCGGGAGTGCGGTTCTCCTGAAAGATGACAACAACGTGCTGGATCTTGCCCTGGAGAATGGTGTGGTGCGACACCGATTGATTGCCTGGCAGGTTGCCGTCCCCGCATCCTCCCAGGCTAAGCAGGATAGCACTTGTAGAAACAAGCAATAGTGACAGCAGGAACCTGGCTCGGCCCATACTTCTTCTCCTCTGGGAAGCCGAGTGTCGGGAGAGCTTCACAACTGAATAGTAATGCCCTTTGACTCGGAAATGCAGTGATGTGCAGCGGTGATGGAAGTGACGTGCGTCAGAGTGCTGTGTGATACGCGAGTGGAATGCATGTGATCTTGCAACAATGAGCTTGATTCAGAATTGCCAGTAAACCTCCGGGGAGGAGGCAAGCCAACAAACGGGGAAATTGCTGCCAATCAAGGCCAAGGGTTCGCCCGGAGATTAAGCACAAGCGACCCTCTGTACGCGCGAACATCACCAACCGGGGAACGAACTTACCATTTTCTGTGGCTCGGATTCTAGGTTTTTATGGACAACGAAACTGGTCCTCATTGAGTGAATCGATCGGAACCTCAAGCGTTCTGCCTCGAAAAAAACAAGGACCCTCCTCAGTAATATGCCCTGTCTCGAATTCCAGTCAGAATAAAGAGGATGGCATTTAGTGTTCGTATCTTCCGAGACCGATTGACTGTCGGCCCACACCGAGAAAGACAGGTCGTCCACCCATGTGCGGCATAAGCGGACTCGCAGCCTGTGGCGACCGCGAGACGCTGGCTCGTATGTCTGCGGTGCAGGCACATCGCGGACCCGATGACTTCGGCCTCTGGGATCGCCGCCTGCCTGACGGAAGTTATCTCGGCCTGGCTAGCCGGCGTCTCGCCATTCTTGATCTTTCTCCTGACGGGCACATGCCCATGTGCAACCAGGACCGCACTCTCTGGATTACCTACAACGGAGAGATCTACAACTTCCGCGAATTGCGCCGCGAGCTCGAAGCCAAAGGGCACACTTTCCGCTCTAACACCGATACCGAAGTTGTTCTTCACTTATACGAGCAAGAAGGACGCGACTGCGTTCAACGCTTGAACGGCATGTTCGCGTTCGCGATTTGCGATCTTCGCTCTGGCACGCCAGAGATGTTTCTTGCCCGCGATCACTTTGGCGTGAAGCCGCTTTACTACTGGCAATGCGGGCGCGGGCTGGCTTTTGCGTCGGAGCTTAAGGCCGTGCTCGAAGTCGAAGGATTCGAAACGGAGATTGACCCCGAGTCGCTGCATCAATATCTAACTTTTTTGTGGGTTCCCGAGTCGCGCACAATCTTTCGCGGCGCTCATAAACTGCCCGCCGGCCATTACGCGGTCTATCGCGACGGGCAGCTCGTGGTTACCAGGTATTGGGACCTGACTTTTCCTCCGGAGGATTATTTTTTTCCTCTTTCTGAGGCTGAACTGACCGCCGAAATTCGAGAGCGGTTCCGGCAATCCGTCGAGCGGCAGATGGTCAGCGATGTTCCGGTTGGGGCGTTTCTCAGCGCGGGACTGGATTCGTCGAGCATCGTGGCCATGATGGCGGCGAAGAGACCAGTGAGAACCTACACGGTTTCGTTTCCGGAGAAGCATCGCGTCGGCGAGAACACGCTGGATAATCCCGAGGTTTCCGCGCAACTGGCGCGACATCTCGGAGTCGAAAACCAGCAAATTATCGTCGAACCCGACGTGACCGATCTGTTGCCGAAACTCGCCTGGCACATGGATGAGCCGGTGGCTGATCCTGCGCTCGTCGCTGCGTATCTGGTTTGCCGGGCGGCGGGTTTGAGTTCAACCGTGCTGCTCTCCGGAGTTGGTGGCGATGAACTCTTCGCCGGATACTGCAAGTACATTGCTCATTACTGGGGCGAGGCATACCGGTTTCTTCCCCAGCAGTTGCGCGGGTTGATTGAGCGTCAAGCTGCGGGGTTGGCCAATCCGCGCGGAGCTTCGCATAAAGGGGCCGTGCGCCTGATAAAGAAGATGGCGCGAAGCGCCGGTCTTTCACCCGCCGAACGGTTCGTCGCCAATTGCACTTATCTTCATTCCCGGCAGAAAAGTGCCCTTTACACATCGGAGTTGCGGGCTGAGATTGGGGCATTCGATCCTGCGGGACACCATTGGCAGAGTTTTCGTGCGGTCGAGGATGCCGACTTTTTGAACCAGATGCTCTACCTGGACAGCAAGATCTTCATGCCCAGCCTGAACCTGAACTACAACGACAAGATGAGCATGGCTTCTTCGGTAGAAGTTCGGGTGCCGTTTCTGGACCGTGAGTTCGCGGAGTTCGTCGCCTGGAATGTTCCGCCTCGCCTTAAGCTGAAGGGCTTTTGGCGTCCTAAGACAAAACATGTTTTCCGCAAAGCCATGCAAGGCATTCTTCCGGCAGAAGTTCTCGACCAGCCAAAGGCTGGGTTTGGCGCGCCGATTGATTACTGGTTGTCGCATGATCTGCGCCAGTTGGTAGATGATCTGCTCTGCGAATCAAACCTTCGCGGCAGGGGTCTGTTTCGCCCGGAAGCCGTACGCGCCTACGTTAGAGAACATCGCCAAGGGACACAGGATTGGTCTATGCAGATTTGGCAGGTTCTCACCCTCGAAATCTGGATGCAGACGTTCATGGATCGGAAGTCGAGACAGAACACGGAAGCTGTAAGCGCACAGCAGGTCGCGACGGCATGAAGCAGTTGCTCCAGCAGCCTCGCACCGGCGCGATAAGAGTCGAGGAAGTTCCTGCCCCGAAATTACTCCCAGGATGCGTTCTGGTGCGCATTGCGGCATCGCTGGTTTCCGCCGGTACGGAACGGGCCGTGTCCGAGTTCGCGCGCAAGACTCTGCCCCGGAAGGCCTGGGCCCGCCCCGATCTGGTGCGTGAAGTTCTCACCAAAGCGCGCCGCGACGGCGTTCTTTCTGCTTTTTCAACCGTGAACAGCCGCCTCGACCAACCGGCTGCGCTTGGCTACAGCAGCGCCGGCACAGTGCTGGAAGTGGGGGAAGGACTGAATGACCTGAGCGTTGGCGACCACGTGGCCTGCTCGGGCGCAGATCACGCTATCCATGGGGAGTTCGCCTGTGTGCCTCGCTTGCTGGTGGCGAGGGTTCCGATGGAGTCGAGTGTAACCCCCGAGGAGGCGTGTTTTTCCACGCTTGGCGGCGTTGCCTTGCACGGAATTCGAACCAGCGGTGCAACGCTGGGAGATGTGGTCGCGGTCATTGGCCTGGGATTGCTTGGGCAATTGACAGTGCAACTGCTCAAAGCGGCGGGATGCACCGTCGTGGGTATGGATATAGACTCGCAGCGCGTTGAACTGGCCCGCCGGCTTGGCGCCGATGCGGCGTGCGCCTCAGACGGCGAGTTGCGGGATTTGTGCATTCGCCATTCGAGCGGCAACGGCGCAGACGCTGCGATCATCACCGCCGAAACCTCGAGCAGCGGTCCGGTGAACCTGGCCGGTGAGGTCTGCCGCGATCGCGGTACCGTCGTCGCAGTCGGCACTGTGGGGATGGAAATCGATCGCAAGATTTATTACCGCAAGGAACTTGACTTTCGAATTTCGCGATCGTATGGACCCGGAAGATACGACGCTGCTTATGAGCAACAGGGAAGGGACTATCCCATCGGGTATGTGCGCTGGACCGAAACCCGAAACCTGGAGGCGTTCATCCATGTTCTGGCGGAAGGCAAGGTTGACGTGCGGCCGCTGATCACTCACCGCTTTCCGCTCAGCCGGGCGCCGGAAGCCTACGAGCTGATCAATCGCCGTGGGCCCACCCCGTTTCTTGGTGTTTTGATCACTTATGCGCCGGACGCTCAGCCAACGCGCGAACTTCGCCTGATGCGGAAGTCTACCGCGGCAGTTGGCAATGGTGAATTAGTCTCGATCGGCGTGTTAGGGGCAGGTAATTTCGCTACCACCATCCTTTTGCCGGCCATCAAGCATGCTCGCGGCGTAAACGTTGCGGTTTGTGCTGCCAGTGGATCTCATGCCCGGTACGCCGCTCAGAAGTTCGGCTTCCTCGATTGCACGACTGACGAAGAAAACATCTTCGCCGACTCTAGAATCAACACCGTGGTAATCGCAACTCGCCATCATTTGCACGCGCAACAAGTCATGAAAGCATTGGCTGCCGGCAAGCATGTTTTCTGCGAGAAGCCATTGTGCCTGACCGAGGCTGAACTGTCTGAGATTGTCGGGCTGCATATGGGCCTCGAAAATCGCCCGCTCCTGCTCATAGGTTTCAACCGGCGTTTTTCGCCCATGGCAAGGCAGATGAAAGCCTTTCTCGACGGAGCTCGCGAGCCGCTGGCCATGCACTACCGCATCAACGCCGGGCCGCTGCCAACAGATCATTGGGTGAACGATCCGGAGCAGGGCGGCGGTCGGTTGCTCGGTGAGGCTTGCCATTTCATTGATTTTCTGAGTTTCCTTGCCGGATCACATATGGTTGAGGTCCAGACGCAAGATGTTGCGAGTCCGATGTCCCGGCGGGGCGAAAACGTCATAATCGGCTTGAAGTGTGCGAACGGTTCTCACGGGACGATCAGTTATCTAAGCAACGGTGACCGCGCCTATTCCAAAGAACGAATCGAGGTCTTTGCCGGAGGTTCCACCGCCGTGCTGGACGACTTTCGACGGCTGGAATTAGTCGGCCATGGACGCAAACGGGTGTTCAAATCGCGATTTCGCCAGGACAAAGGCCACCGGGCAGAGATCGAGGCATTTTTTGCCGCCATTCGAAACGGCGACGAATCACCTATTTCCGTTGAAGACATTGTGAATTCGACGTTGACCACGCTTTGCGCTGAAAAATCCAGGCGGATTCGCGAACCGGTGGCAACAAACTTCTCTCGACTGAGGTCAATGTGAAAAGAGAACGCCTGACACAAATTGTCGTTGTGATCGTGGGACTGTTGGATTCGGCCGTAATTTATTTTCTGTATATGGATCTGCGGCATTCCAGCTGGCTTTTGGTGCAGAAGAACGAGTGCGAGCCGATGTTTCTGAGCTTCTTTATTCCGGTCGGGGTCTTTTTACTCTTGGCCGCAAGGCGACCATCAGAGCATCGCTCCATGATTGCCCTGGCAGCTTGGTGGAACATCTCCCATGGCGTGGTGATGGCGATTCAAACCGTAGAAGCCCGGATTCACGGCGTCCACAGGAGCTTTACTGATGTGCTCGTTGTCATTGTCATCGGAGGCGTTCTGTTAGCGCTTCTGCCAGCAAAACGAGAAGCAGTCGCGCAAGAAGCTGCGTAAACCCCACACGGGGATAGTCCGGTGGGCTCAGCGCCGCCCAACCTCTATCGGATCGAAAGACCCTATGCCTTGAAAATCCCCGCCGAAAAGCGGAATACTCACTAACGGAGAGCGTTGCTCCTCCATTTCAAGCTGAACCAAGACAGCCTGATCGCTGTGACGGATTCACGGAACTTATGACGCATATTCTTCACGTCGTCGGCGCGCGGCCAAATTTCATGAAGCTGGCGCCGGTTTTCCGTGCGCTGCGGAACTATTCCGGAATCTCGCAGGTCCTGGTGCACACGGGGCAGCACTATGACTTCAACATGTCAGATGTGTTCTTCCGCCAGTTGGCGATTCCTGCGCCGGATGTGAACCTTGCCGCCGGGGCGGGTTCGCATGCGCGCCAGACTGCCGAGATCATGTTGCGCCTGGAGCCGGTCGTGGCGGGGCACCGCCCCGATCTGGTTCTAGTGTATGGAGACGTGAACTCGACCGCCGCCGCCGCGCTGGTCTGCGCCAAGATGGGGATTGCCGTAGGGCATGTGGAAGCCGGTCTGCGCTCCTTCGACCGCGCCATGCCCGAGGAGATCAACCGCCTGGTGACCGATCAGCTCGCCGATCTGTTATTTACACCGTCTGCGGATGGAGATGCCAACCTTCTGCGCGAGGGAATCCCGCCTGAAAGAACTTACCGCGTAGGCAATGTCATGATTGACTCGCTGATCAGGCTCCTTCCATCAGCGCAGCAACCGCCAAACGGCTTTCCAGGCCGGTATTCGCTGGTGACCCTGCATCGCCCTTCCAATGTAGACAACAGCGCCGCGCTCAGAAGTATTCTGGAATCGCTGCAGGAAATAGACCGGCATTTGGCAGTGGTCTTTCCTGTTCATCCCCGCACCCGGCAGCGGATCGCAGAGTTCGGGCTGAGAGTGGATCGGCTGCATTTACTCGATCCCTTGCCTTACATCGAATTCCTGGCCGTGCTACGGCGCGCAACTCTGGTCATCACAGACTCGGGCGGAATCCAGGAGGAGACGACATACCTGGGCATCCCCTGCCTTACGGCAAGAGACAACACGGAGCGCCCGGTTACCGTCTCAATGGGAACAAACATTCTGGTCGGCCAGGACGCGCGCAGGCTGCAGAAGGAAGTGGAAAAGATCCTTGCGGGGCAGGGGAAACAGGGAATCGTTCCTCCCCTATGGGATGGACATGCGGGCGAGCGCATCGGCGGGATTGTAGCTGAGCGCTTCGGTTGCGCAGAAACGGCCGCCATTGGAGCATAAGAATTGAGTTGGGCAAGCAAGCTGTCAAAACCATATCGAGTAAAAGACGGCGGCAAGTTTCGCCTCAAGGATTTTGATCCGGCCGGCACCGGAAACATCCACAGCAAGCCGCACGCGAAGAAGATGCTGGAGCAGGGCATCGCTTCTATGACGGAATTGCAGGACAAGCTTTACGCCCAGGACAGTTGGGCGCTCTTGCTTATCTTCCAGGGCATAGACGCCGCCGGAAAAGACGGCCTGGTAAAGCACGTCATGTCGGGCGTGAACCCGCAAGGTTGTGAGGTCCATTCGTTCAAGCAGCCCTCTACGGAAGAAATCGACCATGATTACCTATGGCGCGCTGCGCAACGGCTGCCCCGGCGTGGGCAGATCGGAATCTTCAACCGGTCCTACTACGAAGAAGTGCTCGTTGTACGGGTTCACGCTGCTCTGCTGAAGAATGAAAGAATCCCCGAAACTCTGGTAGGGAAGGGTCTGTGGAAGGAGCGGTTCGAGGACATTAAAGCGTGGGAGAAGTATCTGGCACACAATGGAACTGTGATTCGCAAGTTTTTTCTTCATCTTTCCAAAGAGGAACAGAAACGGCGTTTCCTGGCCCGGCTTGAGGAGCCGGAGAAAAACTGGAAGTTTTCTTCCAGCGACGTCCGCGAGCGGCAATATTGGGATGATTACGCGCAGGCCTATGAAGAGATGATTGCGCACACCAGCACCAGGCAAGCCCCCTGGTATGTTGTTCCCGCGGATAATAAGTGGTTCACACGGGTGGTCGTAGCCGCCGCGATTGTAGCTACGCTTGAGGACTTGAAGTTGAGCTATCCCAAGCTCGACGCCGCGGAGCAGAAACGCCTGTCGGAAGCGAAGGCCGGGCTGGAGAAACAGAAAGACTAACCGGCGAATTCGAGCTTCTGCCCACGTGCTTAATTCGCCGTGAATACAAGGAAATAATCCATCTTGTCCGCTTTTACAAAGTCGTACTGTTCACGCAAGCGGTATCCGGCTTTTCCTGCTTCACGAACGATCACTTCTTTGCCCACCCCGTGATCTTCCCCATTACCATTGCGGTCGATAATGCCTATCCTGGCGCCAGCCGCCATGGCAGGCCGGAGGTTGCTCAGCAGGACGACCGGTCGCCTCACCTCGTGGTAGGTCTTCAGCAGCAGCACCGCGTCTATCTTGCCGGAGGGAAGCATGGGATCGTCAGGATTGCTGAGAATCGTTGTCACGTTATGCAGGTTCTCCCGCTTGATGCGCTGGTCAATGGAGCGGACCGCTTCAGGGTTGATATCCACCGCGTACACGTGACCGGAGGCAGTCACACGCGTAGCCGCCCGCACCGTAAACCAGCCTGAGCCGGCGCCTATGTCGGCTACGGTCTTGCCCGGAAGAACTCCCAGGATGTCCATCACCCGGTCAATCTGAAGACGCTCATCCCGGCCTGGGGAATCGAAAATGGAAAGATCGCCGGTGTACGGCGTGCTGGTCTTCCTTTCGGGGCTGGTTGGGGCGGAGCTTTGGCCTGCCCCAACGCCTGAGCAGCAGAGGAGAACCAGTAAGACAAACGGAACCAGCGGCTTGAACCTAAGCAGTTTTGTTTTTAGCATATCGTCCAGAAAAAAATAGACTACACCCGGGCCTGGTTGGTGAGCATCCGCCGGAAGCCATATTGATTGCAAAAGGCTTATGCAGTTGAGCCTCGATTGTTTACAATAGATAGCCTAGCCCTAGTTTCAATCGAGAGCCGCGAATTCCTCGGGGCATGGCGAACTTGGAAAGCTCAAATCACCATCGCAAACCCGCGAATCCCGTGTATTGGCGGGTGGAAGGCAGTCTGCTGGAGTTGACCACCGTCAGGCCGGTCGCCTTCTTTACCTGGAACGCCCAGACTTTCACGGAGCGCTGGGTGCGGCGCGGATTGGTTCTGCTGATGGCCGTGGTGCGGCCGGTGCTTTACGCGGCGAACCGCGTCTTTGCCACGCGGATGGTGCATACCGTCTTGCGGCGGGTCAGTCGCGACCGGCTCGATTCGCTGGGCGACGAATACTTCCAATACAAGTTGAAGCCTTATCTGAAACCTGATGGTGTTGAACGGCTTAAGACCCTGGTTGGTTCGGGAGCGGAGGTCGTTCTGGTTAGCCAGGGTTTGGATCACGTCATGCGGCCTCTGGCCCATCATCTGGGCGTGAAGTGGGTGATCGCCAATCGCCTTGAATTCCGCGGCGGTATTGCCACCGGTCGGCTTCTGGAGCCGGTGATACGTCCGCGAGGCATATTTGCCCGGATTGTGGGCGCGGGCCCCGACGGGCGGCGCGAGCCGGGCTGGCTGGCCACAGATCTGGATTTGCACAGCGGCGGGGCGCTGCAGGCGGCTACCATGCCCGTGGAGCATGAGATTTCTCCCGCCGCCCGTCCGATCGTCCACTTTGACGGCAAACAAAACCCACACCCTTCTTCAGTTCGCCAGGCACTTGCCGGGAAGCACATCATGCTGATTGGCGTGACGGGCTTCATCGGCAAGGTATGGCTGGTCAACGCCCTGATGGATCTGCCGGAAATTGGCCGGATTTACTTGCTGATTCGCCGCCAAAAGTCGAGCCCGGCTAACCTCCGCTTCGAGAAACTGGTGCGGGAGTCGCCGGTGTTCGATCCGCTCTTTGAGCGGTATGGAGCAGGATTGGCGAAGTTTCTCAACGATCGCGTTGAAGTTGTAGAGGGAGATGTATCCCAGCCGGAATTGGGGATGGATCCCGAAGTGGCACAATCGCTCCGCCGGGAACTCGACCTCGTGATCAACTGCTCGGGCTTGACCGACTTCAACCCTGACCTGCGTGATGCACTGGCCATCAACGTGGAAGCGGCGGTGGCGACCGTGAAATTCATTCGCCAATCCGACCACGCCGGACTGCTTCATCTTTCGACCTGCTATGTTGCCGGCGCCCGAGATGGCCGCGTGCCGGAGAAGCTGCGCCCCAACTACACGCCCGCGGGCCTCGCGGATTTCGACGCCGAGGTTGAGCAGCGCAATCTTCACTTCTTTATTGAAGCCGCCAAACAGAAAGCCGAGGGCTCAGAGGTGACAGCGCAACTGCGCAGCCAGGCGGTGCAGAAGGAGCATGCCGCCCGGAACCTGCAGGGCGCGGCCTTGGAGAATCAGATCCGCAAAAACCGCGTACGCTGGTTGCGGGACCGCTTGACCGAATACGGCACCCAGCGGGCAAAAGAACTGGGTTGGCCCAACACCTATACGTTAACCAAGAGCCTGGCGGAATCGCTGATTTGCAGGCACGGGGAAGGTCTGCCGATCGCCATCGTACGGCCCGCCATTGTAGAAACCTCCGTGGCCCAGCCCTTCCGCGGCTGGAATGAGGGCATTAACACCTCGGCTTCGCTCTCCTATCTGCTGGGAACCAATTTCCGGCAATTGCCCTCGAACGAACACAAACGCCTGGATATTATTCCTGTGGATTCCGTCTGCCGCGGCATGACCCTGATCGCAGCGGCCATCGTTCAGCGCCGGCACGACCCGGTCTATCAATTGGCTACCTCGGTCACCAACCCGTGCGACATGCGCCGCTCCATCGAACTGACGGCCTTGGCGCATCGCAAGCACTATCGCGCGCAGGAGGGAATGGAGTACTGGCTGCGGCTCAAGTTCGATGCGATTCCGGTTTCCAAGCAGCGGTATGAGCGGATGTCAGCCCCGGCACAGCGCGCGGTCATCAAGTCTATTCAGAGGGTGATGGCGCCCTTGCCGCTCAAGAAGACTCCCCTCGCCCGCGCCGAGCGGAGCCTGGAGCGCGTGGAAAAGCTGATTGAACTGTTCGAGCCATTCATCCTGCTCAATGAACACGATTTTGTGGCGGAGAATGTGGAGAAACTCTCCTCGGCCTTGCCGGAAGAGGAGAAGAAAGACTTTGCCTATAACACTCGCACGCTTGACTGGTGGGAATATTGGATCAATATTCACATTCCGGCGCTTCGCAAATGGACTTACCCTCTGATTGAAGGCCGGCCCGTGGAAGCGCGGTTGCCGAGAACCCTGCAGCTCTATGCCCGCAGCGGCGTAGAGCAGGAGGTCGAAGCTGTGCGAACCGGCACCAATGGAGCATCGTGGCGATATTCCTGACGGGCTCAACCGGTTACATCGGGGCCCATGTGGCCGCCAACTTGCTGCGCAGCGGGGCATCGCTGAATGTGCTGGTTCGTGCTCGCGAACCCCGCGAGGCTGAGGTTCGCCTGTGGCGCGCCCTCCAATTGCATCTCGATTTCCCCCGCTTCTACGAGTATCTGCAGACCCAGGTTCGCGTGTTCCGTGGCGACTTGACGGCGGAGGGATTCGGCCTTGGCCGCGATGACTATGACCGCTTGATCCACACCACTGATTCTGTGATTCACTGCGCGGCTTCGCTCAATCGCAAGTCTGAAAAGAGCTGCCTGAACGTGAACCTTCGAGGTACGCTGGAAGTCCTCCAATTGGCGATGCGTGTGGATCATTATCACGGTCTGCGCCGGTTCAGTCACGTGAGCACCGTAGCGGTAGCGGGAAAACGCAGCAACGAAGTTGTGACCGAAGACAAGTCCATCGAGTGGGACCGCTCGGATTACGATCCTTACGCCCGCACCAAGAAATTCTGCGAGCACATGATCCGGCAATTGCTGCCGGAAGCGCCAATCACGATTTTCCGTCCCAGCATTGTGCTGGGTGACAGCCGTTATCCGGAAACCACCCAGTTTGACATGGTGCAGGCCTTCGTATTCCTGGCGGGATTGCCGACGCTTCCGTTCAGGCCGCGAGACAAGGTTGACATCGTAAACGTGGATTTCGTCGCGGATGCCATCGCTACCCTGCATCAGAAGGAGAAGCCCGAATTCGATACTTATCATCTTTCTTCAGGCCAGCATTCGCAGACTTTTCGCGAGCTGACGAAGGCGTTGGCGGCCGCGCAAGGCAAGCGTCCGCCCCTGTTCCTGCCGGTGCTGGAGAGGCCTTTCTCGGGAACGGTGAACGTGCTCTCGAATCGTAAAGGACCCCTGGGCTACGGTGCCTCTCTGATGAAGGTGTTCTTGCCGTATCTCCTATGGAACACTGTATTCGACAACGCCCGCGTGACCAGCGAACTGGGCCGCAAGCCGGTGCCGTTTTCTCAATACAGCTACCCGCTGCTGAAATTCAGCCGCGAGGGAAACTTCACCTACAAATACCAGGACTGGCCTGCCGCCAAGGCCGGAGGCTCAGCGGCATGATGGACTTCATTCTCCAGTCCTGGGTGAGCGCGTCCATTGAGAAGGCGAAGATTTCGTGGATGCTCGGTAACGGCAAGCCCTGGGCCCCGGGGGAAAAGTTTAGGCTGCTGTTCGCCGGCTACAACGGTACGCGCAACATGGGCTCGGACGCCCGGGTCGAAGAAATGCTGCGCCAGGTCCGCCATATCTTGGGGCCGCAGAATGTCGAGCTCAGCGTCATGTCGCAGAACTTCGAGTTCTCGCGCGGATATTTTGAGGGCACGAAACAGGTCCACCTGCCGGACATTTTTCCGTCGTTTCTGTCCGACGAGGTCCCCAAACATCACGGGGTAGTGGCGTGTGAAGGCTCCATGTTCAAGAGCAAATTCGCCAATGCCCTTGCCACCATGATGATCGGCTCGTTGGGAATCGCTGCGGCAGAGAACAAACTTTCCGTGGGATATGGCGCGGAAGCCGGCCTCATGGATCCGCCGATCCGAAGGATGTGCGGGCGCTATTGCCAGAACTCGCTGGTCATTACGCGGAATGAAGAGTCGCGGCAGATTCTGCGCGAGCTGGGAGTTCCCACGGAACTGGGCACGGATACGGCCTGGACCTTCGAGCCGCATCCCGCTGAGTACGGACGCAAAGTGTTGCGCGAAACCGGCTGGGATGGAACTATGCCGGTATTGGTCGTTTGCCCGATTAACCCCTTCGAGTGGCCGGTTCGCGCTTCGGTTGCCAAGCTTGCAGTGAACAGCGTGACCGGCGTATATAAGGACAGCCACTACCGCGGACCGTATTTCCACAATTCTGGCCCTGAGGCGGAGCGGGCTTATTCCCACTATCTGACTTCGATCGCCAATGCAGTAAAGGCTTTTCGCCAACAACGGCGGGTGTTTGTGGTCATGGTGGCGACGGAAAGGCTCGATGGCCGTCCCGCCCGGCGTATTTCTGAGGCGCTCGGGGGAGTGCCCCTACTCACTTCCGAGGACTACAACATCTACGAACTGGTCAGCATTCTGCGCTGCTGCCATATGATGGCCTCTTCCCGTTATCACGGCATCGTTACTTCCATGCCGGGGCTGGTGCCTTCGGCGGGAATTACCATGGATGAGCGTATCCGCAACCTGATGCGCGAGCGCGGCCATGAAGACCTGCTCATGAACGTTGACGACCGGGACCTCGAGCCAAAGCTGCTCGTGGCGTTGAACCGCCTTTACACGGACGGCGAGCTTATCGCCTCGGGAATTGGGCGCACTGTCGTGAAGAACTTGAAAGTGATGGCGCGCATGGGCGTTTATTTCGAAGAGGAAGTGCAACGGCGCTACCCCGAGTTTCCAACCCGCCAAGGCGAGTGGAGCTGGGAAGACTACCTGCCGCCCATGAGCGACGGATTGCGGCAGTTGCTCCAGGCCTATAGCTAGTCAGCGAAAATGCCCGCCTAACCATGACTTTTCTTGAAGACATTTTCGGCGAACTGGAAAAAGCCGGCGATACTGCCATTCTGCAGGAGCTGGGAGACGGGAAGAGCGCTGCGGTTACTGGCCGTGACCTTCTGCATCAAGCCGGCAAAGCTCGCGCATTCCTGGCAGCCAAAGGCCTCCTTAAAGGCGATCGTTGCGCGCTGCTCGGGCCGAACAGCAGCCATTGGATCGCCATGGACCTGGCCATTATGGCCGAAGGGCTGATTGTAGTTCCCCTTTACTACCGCCAGGCTCCGGAGGAGCTGGTGAGCATGATGAAGGACTGTTCTCCTTCTCTGCTGGGTTGCAGCGATGCAACGCTGCGCGATGCTATCCTTGCGGCCTGGCCGGAGGCTCCGCCGCAGTTTCTCTTCCATGAGGTCTTCTCAACTCCAACGGGCAATGAGTCAAAACCGCGGCTCTCAAGCGGTGATCCGGTCACGATCATTTACACCTCTGGTACCTCCGGCGAGGCCAAAGGGGTCGTGCTTAACGCGGCCAACGTTACCCACATGTTGGCTTGCACGTCGAGCCGTCTTGACATTCTGATGGAAGGCCACTCCGGCCAGGAGCGGGTCTTTCATTATTTGCCTCTTTCTTTCGCCGGCTCATGGATCATCATGCTGACTTCCTTGCTGCGTGGCAGCCTGTTCGTTATGAACACGGACCTGGGCACGATCGCCAATGACATGCGGGCAGCCGAGCCTGCCTATTTTCTCAACGTTCCCGCGCTGCTCGAACGCATGCGCAAAGCGGTGGACGAACAAATCTGGAAGGCCGGCGGAATCGTAGCTTCGATGTACAGTCATGCCAAAGCAGCGTGGATGCGCAGGCAGGAAAACCACGCGACCCTGGCAGATTCCTTCTGGCTGGCCCTTGCCAACGCGCTCGTATTTCCCACGATTCGCAAGAAAATGATTGGGCCGAAACTCAAAGCCCTGATTTGCGGGTCCGCCCCGCTCAACCTCGAGACCCAGCTTTATTTCATGATGCTGGGCATTCCGGTCCTGCAGGGTTATGGCCTCACTGAGACGACCGCGCTTTGCACTCTCGATGACCCGCGCCGCGCCGTGCCGGGCCGCGTGGGGCCCGCAATTGACGGCGTCGAGATGAGGCTTGACCAGAATGATGAGATCATCGTTCGTGGGCCGAACATTTTTCCGGGATACTGGAACCGCCCCGAGGCAACCGCCAAAACCATGCGCGATGGCTGGTTTCGTACCGGCGATCAGGGCGAAGTTGATGCGGCAGGGAACTGGCGAATCATCGGGCGGATTAAGAATCTGATCATTCTGGGTTCCGGCCACAACATTGCGCCCGAGCCGGTCGAAGATGAAATCCTGCAGCACCTGCCCGGAGCACAGCAGGCAGTGCTGGCGGGCAACGGCCGCGGCTATCTGTCGGTCATCGTTACCGGAAAGGTCACGGATGAGCAGGTGCAGGCCGCTCTCGGCGGAGTAAATTCGAGGCTCCCGCACTATAAACAGATTCGGGCGTTCATCATCCAGCAAGAGCCGTTTTCTATTGAGAGCGGAACGCTGACCGCGAATGGGAAATTGAAGCGCGACGTCATCGCGGCGCGGCTCCGCTCTGCCATCGAGGAGATGTATAAGGTGAAACAAGCGGTATGAATTCATTCACCGGCCAGGCCCTTTCATGGGAATTGAAAGACGGCGTGATCGAACTGGCGCTGCACCGCGCGCCTTGTAACGAAATTGGCCTGGTCACGCTGGAAGAATTGGAGAACTTCGTTACCGCCCTCGAGAGCTCCGCAACCGCGGCCCACGCCCTGATTATCTACAGCAAGCTCGACGCCGGTTTTTGCGCCGGCGCCGATTTGCGAGAGCTCTACCAGCGCTGCCAGCAAATGGAGCGTCCGGAGGCGCTGGCCGGCGTGCGAAGCTACCTGCAGCGAATTCATCGCGTGATGAATGCGATTGACTCATCGCCTTTGACCACGATTGCAGCGGTACATGGCGTGACTTTCGGCGGAGGCTTCGAACTCGCGCTGGTTTGTGATCTGATCATCGCCGATAAACTCGCGCGCTTCTGTTTCCCTGAATTGCGCTTGGGACTGATCCCGGGTTTTGGCGGAATCCCGCGCCTAAAGCGCGATCTGGGCAACGCCGTGGTCCGCGATTTGTTGCTGACTGGCCGCAGCTTCAATGCGGCGAAAGCGCAGCAAGTTGGATTAGTGGGCCAGGTCGTGGCCGAAGGCGAGGCTTTGCGTGCGGCGCGGGCAACCGCGGCTCAAGTTGGCAAGTTCGACCGGCGCACCGCGGTCGCGGCCAAGAAGTTCATCAAACCCATCCCGTACCAGGAACTGCGCGAGGAAATAGACATTTTCTGCGAGCTTTTCGTAGAACCCGCAGTGGAGGCGGGGCTGCGCAAATTTGTTGAAAGTACTGACGCATTGCCGTATCTGCCGTGATGGTTAAAACTTAGCTGCGGAAAACCGATATGACCGACACCGACCGGACCCTTGCAGAAATCCTCGATCTTGCCGCCTCGCACTTTAAAGTGCCGCGCGAGAAGATCAAGGCCGATGATGACTTCTTTAAGACCCTGGGCATTAACAGCCTGCAAGCGCTCGATCTGCTGACTCGCCTGGAACAGCACTTCCATATCGAGTTGCCGGATTATGAACTGCAGGGTGTCTCCGACTTTCGCGCCTTGGCGGGCCGGATCCAGGCCCGGCTGTGAAGCCATACACGGTTCGAGATGCACATGGGTGCACGTAGTCAAGTGATTAACAACCCGTCCATGTGCCCCCGTACCCCTCTGTGGTGAAATAAGTTCTGGATGCTCAATCTGGATCAATACCCTTCGCTTGGGGCTGCGCTGCGCGATGCTCTCGAACGCTGGCCGCGGGAAACCTGTCTGATAGAGGCGGATCGGGAGCACGAGAAGAGCCGGCTCACGTACTCCGACTTCAAAGAAACGGCGCTTCCCCTGGCTCGCGCCTTGCAGGATGCCGACCTCAAAGCCGGCGATCGCGCCGCCATCATCATGACCAACCAGTCGAAGTGGCTCGTCTCGGCCTATGCAGTCTTCTACTGCGGTAGCGTGCTGGTGCCTTTGGACTACAAGCTCATGGCGGCTGAGCACCTGCAACTGCTGCGACATTCGAAAGCCAGAGTGCTGGTAGTCGAGTACTACCTTTGGCGGGCGATTGCACAGTCGCCGGATTTCAAAGCCCTTCAGCTTGCGATCATTCTGGTCACCGAGGCGCCGCCGGGAGCGGATCTCGCTGGAGCCTTTCGCTGGGAGGATTTTCGGCGTAAAGGCGACCCCACGTTCGCTGCGCGAAAGCGGGAGGATGTTGCCTGCATCGTTTACTCATCCGGAACGGGAGGACGTCCCAAGGGATGCGTCCTCACCCATGACAACTACCTTGAACAGTGCAAATCGCTCACCGCGTGGTATCCGTTCTGGCCGGGAGTCCGCTACCTCAGCATTCTGCCCACAAATCACGCGATTGACTTCATGGTCGGTTTCATCGGCCCGTTCGTGTGTGGAGCATGCGTGGTCCACCTGCGGACACTGCGGCCGGAGTATGTCCGCGACGCATTCGTACGCTACAGGATCACCTATGTGAGCCTGGTTCCGATGGTCTTGAAAAACCTGGAGCGCGGTCTGCGGGCAAAATTTGATGAGTTGCCGCCGTTCAAACGTTTCGTGCTTACGCGATTGATCGCTCTGAACAGATTAGTCGTAAAACGGCAGCCACATGTAAAATGGAGCCGCGCATTGCTGCCTCAAGTGCACAAAGCCTTCGGAGGCGAACTGCTGGCGCTGATTACGGGCGGGGCATTCATCGAAGCTCCCACGCTGCAGTTTTTCTACGATCTGGGCATTCCCGTAGCCAATGGGTATGGTTTGACCGAAGCCTGCACGGCCCTCACCCTCAATGATCTGAAGCCGTTCCGTGCCGATACCGTGGGCAAGCCATTGCCGGGCGTGGAGGCGCGCATTTTGAGTCCCGATGCGGAAGGCATCGGTGAAGTAGCGGTGCGCAGCAAAACCGTCATGTCTCATTATCTCGATGATCCGGAGTTGACAGCCCAAAGCATTGTAGATGGATGGTTGCTCACCGGCGATTTGGGGCGGTTCGACCAACATGGCCACCTCCAGCTTTTCGGGCGCAAAAAGAACATGATCGTGACCGAGGGCGGCAAGAATATCTACCCGGAAGACATCGAGAATGCCTTTGACGGCATTGAGGTCAAGGAATATGCCATCTTTGCGGCCAATTATCTGTGGCGTCAGAAGAACCTGCAAAGTAGCGAAACGCTCGTACTCGTATTGCGCCTGGATCAGAACCAGAAATTGAGCGATGCTCTCAGGGAAGAAATCGCGGCTCGCAACCGTCGTCTGCCGGATTTCAAACGCGTTTCTGGCTATTTGATCTGGGAAAAAGATTTCCCGCGCACAGCATCCATGAAGATCAAACGAACCGACCTCGCCGAGGCAATCGCCAAAACAACTTCCCGGGACAGAGTAATCGAACTGTGATTCCAGCGGATACCTTCCTGGCGATCGTTAATCCGGCCGCCGGCGGCGGGCGGGGCAGAAAACTGGTCGGGCCTGCCGTGGAGCGGTTGCGAAGCGGCGGACTGAAGGTCGAAATCGCCGAGACTACCGCTTCCGGGTCCGGGACAGAAATCACGCGCGAAGCCTGCCGCAAGGGCTATCGCCGCTTTATTGCGGTCGGCGGGGACGGCACATCATACGAAATCGTCAATGGTCTTTTTCCGCAAGCCCAACCGGGTGAACCGCCCACGTTGGGATTTTTGCCTCTGGGAACCGGCAATTCGTTCCTTCGCGATTTCAGTGATCGCGGCGTTGAGCATGCTCTGGAAGCCCTGCTTGCAGGCCGCTCCCGGCCCTGCGATGTGTTGCGCTTGCGTCACTCCAGTGGGGTAATCCACTACATCAATTTATTGAGCATGGGCTTTGCCGCCGACGTGGCGACGCTCCGCGCCCGCCGTTTCAGCGGCTGGGGCGAACTCGGATACCAGGCTTCGATTTTTATTTCGTTGGCCCGCTTCCGGAGGCGGCCGTTTCCCCTGCGCCTGGATTCAGACGAAACGCCGGATGCCCGCCCGTGTTTATTTCTTTCCTTCAATAACAGCAAGTACACCGGCGGCACCATGATGATTGCTCCTCGCGCCGAGACTGATGACGGCTTGATCGAGTATGTGCGATGGGGGCCGATCGGGCGGCTGGGACTGATTCGCAACCTCCCCACCCTCTATGACGGCACCCATACTTCGCACCCGCTGGCCGAACGCCGTGCTGCCAGGCGCATCGAATTCGCGCTGGAAGCACCGGTTGACGTAATGGTGGACGGGGAAGTGCTGACCTTGCAATGTCAAACGCTCGATGTGTTGCCATCGGTTCTGCGCGTCGTGGTATAAGAAATTCAGCTCATGTCTGAACAGCGACGAAAACGACAGCAGTCCCGGCAGCCTAAGGAACCGCGGAAAGTGGATACTCGCCCGATCCTCATTGCCGGCGTGATTGTGGTGGTCGTGGCCGCGGGCATCTATTTCGCCCGGCGCCATCGCACCAGCCCTTTGGACGGCTTTGCCCAATGTCTGGGAACAAAACAGGCCAAAATGTACGGCGCGTTCTGGTGTCCTCATTGCGCCGAGCAGAAAGAGCTGTTCGATTCAGCGGCGGATTATCTTCCCTACATTGAGTGTGGGGTCAAAGGCCAACGGAAGTTAGCGCCTCAATGCCAGCAGGTCGGCATCCGTAATTTCCCCACCTGGATATTTGCCGACGGAAGCCGCGTAGAGGGTAAACAGTCACTCGAATACCTCAGCCAGAAAACCGGATGCAGCCTGCCATGACTTCGCGGCGCCGTGCGCTTCTGACAAGCATTGCCTTGTTTGCTGTCGCCGGCATCGCCGTGTCATGTGTTTCTCTCTATTACCATTACGGCACGTCGAAAACATCATTTTGTGATATTGGGAACTCATTCAATTGTGATCTGGTGAATCGGAGCATTTACTCGAGTATCGGCGGTGTTCCCGTGGCTCTGATCGGAATCCTCGGATACGCCGTGTTGTTCGCTCTGGCCACCGGATATCACCAGAAGGCCGAAACTCCGGGCATGCTTTTATTCGCCGCGCTCTGCGGGCTAGGTTTTGCCCTCTATCTCACTTACATCGAAAAGTACGTTCTGGCAGTGTGGTGCATCTTATGCCTTTCGTCTCTCGGCATCATTTCGGCCATCACCCTGCTGTCGATTTTTCTCGTGGCCATGGCTTCGGCAAACCCAACATGACCGTGGCCCGTCTGTAACCATCCGCATGCAATCGAATACCGACAAACCGTCGGCCGATGCTGCCCCAATCGCCGTGCGGGCTTCCTCCGTCACTGGTGATTTGCGCCTGCACGAATTCCAAAGCCGTGTCTTTGGCAATGTTCGCCTTTTGCGTGTTTGGCTGCCCCCCGGTTACGACGACCCGGAGAACGAAGACCGCCACTACCCGGTTTTCTATTTGAATGACGGCCAGAATCTTTTCGAGGCCCAGGTCGCTTTCGCCGGCGTGGAATGGCAGGTTGATGAAACCGCTGACCGCCTCATCCGCGAGCAGAAAATTCCGGCGCTGATTGTAGTGGGCATGGACAATGCGCAAAGCGACCGGATGAAGGAGTACATTCCCTTTCGTGCCTGGAATCCGCCGGTGCTGCGGCCTCGCGGCCAGCTCTATCCGGATTTTCTGCTGCGCGAGGTCATGCCGTTTGTCGAGCAGCGTTATCGAGTGGCCGTGGGCAGCGAGAATACAGGGCTGGGCGGATCTTCCCTCGGAGCCTCGATTTCACTTTACACAGCGATCAAGCAGCCGGGAGTGATCGGCCACCTGCTGCTGGAGAGCCCGTCGCTGTTTCTGGCGCAACGCCGAATATTGAAATTCTGCCGCCATTTCCGGCGATGGCCGGAGAAAATCTATCTGGCGATCGGTACGCGCGAGTCTGGCCGTGAAGACCGGGACCGGCGCGTCGTTGAAGACGTTCGCAAGCTGGAGCAGATTCTTCGCCTTTTCGGGTTTGGCGATGACCGCTTGCGCGTCAGAATTGATGAGGGCGCCAGCCATAACGAGGCCGAATGGGCTAAGCGTTTTCCTGAAGCCCTGCAGTTTCTGTTCGGGCCCTGGAGTCCGCCGCAATGCGGGCGATTATCCACAGAATAACCGCAATTGCCGGGACACCCAACTGGATGTGAATCAATCGAGTCAAACTGATGGCGAGGAACAACGCAAAGCACAAATAAAGAAGCAACTCCAGCGTCTTTGCGTTTGAACCCGCGGAGTTTGCGAGGGCCCAATCGCCCAGCAGCAAGAACGCCGGGGCCAGAATCACGAGATCATACGCGTTGCAGTGCGGTGCGGCCAGCACGGTTGCGATCAGCAGCGAGGGAAAACGCAGCGTCCAAGGCAATGGTCGCCGCCAGCACGTCCACATCACCCGCAGCACTGCAGCAGCACTTGCCAAATAGAGCAGAAACGATGCCCCGCTCCAGGGAACCAGCATCAGCCAGAATCCCCGCAATGAAAATGACTGATATAGGCGCGGTTCGAGAATAGAAGGAAGATCGTTGGCATGAACCAGGGCGTGAATGTAGTTGGCCATCACCGCGTTTCCGTAGTGCCACCAGCCAATGCCCAGCTGCGCCAGCGCCGCAAGCACCGCTGCACCTGCGACGCGCCACTGCCGCGTCAGGAGGAACAAGACAGCGGCTGCTACACCAAGATGCGGCTTGATGATCAACGATCCGATCGCCAATCCCACGAGCCCCGGACGATCAGCCCGCAGTGCCAGAAATGCCAGGGTAAAACACAGCAGTGGCATGGCCGAGGTCTGACCAAACGACAGTAGATGAAAAAGACCGGGAAACCCAATCGCGAGCGTCAGAACGGTCCAGCGCTCCCGTTGGAGGTGGGGACACTTGGTCCAAACTGCGTAACAACAGAGAAGATACGTTATTAGGCTCAGCGCTTCCCATGTGATTAAGGCCCAGGCGTAGGGCAGCCGTGCAAAAGGAGCAAACAGGAGCGAAGCCTGCGGCCCGTAGAATGCAAGATAAACATAGTTTCCTGATCCCTCGACGATCTGCTGCCGCAGCGCGGCCTGCGCGGCCAGATCGTACAGTAGATCGCCGTGGTTTTCGAGCGCGAGCTTCCCCAAGGTGTAGAACGGAAGGAAATCGGGGCCTTTCACCAAGCCATTACGGTCCAGCAGGCCCGGAGTCGCCAAATCCCAGGCGTAGACTGACCACATCGCGAGCGCCAGCAGCAGGGCATGCGCCCGCACTCGCCTGGGTGTGAGATACGCGGTCCTGGGGAGCATCTCCATTGCTTGTGCCTATGATATCCGGAGGCCAACCCACGCGCGCCTGAATCACCTGACGTATCCTCGAGTGCAACGCTGCTAGAATCCCATCATTCATGCCTCGTGCACGGCCTTGGCGATTTCTCGTCCCTGTTCTGAGATCGGCGCCGGTCGTATTTTCGGTGGCGCTGCTGGCCCGCTTACGAATCCTTTCAGAGCTGCTTCCTGACTCGGAACAGCGGTATTTCTACCAATACAACGAACCGGCGCGGATTGCCTGGGCTCTGGTTTCAGGATTCGGCTACAGCTCCCCGTGGCCCCACACACCGCTGGCGCCGACTGCGCAACAGCCGCCGCTTTATCCCTACCTTCTGGCTGGAATTTTCCGTCTTACGGGAGCGTACACTCTCACGTCTTTGTGGATCGCGGTCGGGTTGAATGCGGTTGTTTCTGCATTCACCGCTGTCCTCATTCTTCGATTGGCGAAGCAGACATTGGGTGAACCCACTGCCATTCTTGCGGCCTGGCTGTGGTCCTGCTGGCTCTATGAAGCGGTGGTTTCAGTCCGGCTCTGGGAAAGCTGCCTTTCTGCGTTCCTGCTGACCGTCGCACTGTTGTTGTTACCGAAGTTGGCGCGGTCGCCGCGCATCCTGGATTACATGCTGTTGGGAGCGCTTGCTGGCCTGGCCAGTCTGAACAATACGACTTTGCTCGCGGTTTTCCCGTTCTTTTGGATTTGGTTGTGGGTCTCCGGCCGTACCGGAAAATCAACCCGAAAACTTATTCTTGCTTCGCTTGCGACCTGTGTGCTCATTATTCTTCCGTGGACGATTCGGAATTACGAAACGTTCCATCGCCTCATTCCGGTTCGCGACAATTTCGGGCTGGAACTCTGGATCGGCAATCATGAAGGCGTGACGAATCGCTTCCCCACCGATTTTCCGCTCATTGACCCCACCGAATTCAACCGCCTTGGCGAAATCCGCTTCATGGAAGCCAAGCGCGACATCGCATTCCAGTTCATTCGGACACACCCGGTCGAGTTTGCCCGGCTGTCCACGCGGCGGATGCTCAAGTTCTGGGTGGATCCTGGGGGAGTGGTGTGGATCGTAAGTTTGCTGGCTTGGACCGGCTTGGCAGTCTTTGTTTGGCGAGAACGATTCGCGGCATTTCCTTACGCCGCGGTCATGATCTTCTTCCCGCTCGCATATTACGTCACACACACTTTCAGCACCTACCGGCACCCGATTGAGCCGGTCGTGGTTATTCTGGCTTCGTATGCGTTGGTCACTGCGATCAGCAAGCTGATGAGCTTATCCTCCAGGAATACTTGAATGTTTCCCCACGCTTTCACCGGGGTAGCGCGAAAGCCGCGGAGGTCCCAAGCAAAACTCTGCCGCGGAGTCGAATGATGTCGCCCGCTTTGAATCGATGATTTAAACTGGCCGTTATAGTGGTGGCCTCATTTATCACAAGCCCATGTATTTACGCGCAACACCCGCGGAAAGTTGAGTATGTCGTCCATGTCGTCATCAGTTTCTGAGTTGGTGGCAGCCACGACCAATCCAATTGAGCTGTCGGTTGTCATGCCGTGTCTAGACGAAGCAGCCACCGTGGGTACATGCATTGAGCAGATTCGCCGAACCTTTCAGAAGCACAACATCACAGGCGAAATCATAATTGCAGACAATGGCAGCGTGGACAAGTCCCGTACGATCGCCGAGGGCTTGGGAGCTCGTGTGGTGCTGGTTGGAAACCGAGGCTACGGCAGCGCCTTAATGGGTGGCATCGCAGCAGCCGGCGGGCAATACATTGTTATGGGCGACGCTGACGGTAGCTACGACTTTACACAGATTCCCGTGCTGCTCGAGAAACTCAAGGCGGGCTACGGACTTGTGATGGGAAACCGTTTTCAGGGCGGAATTCAACCCGGGGCCATGCCTCCGCTGCACCGCTATCTGGGAAATCCCGTGCTCACCAGAGTTGGGCGCGCCTTCTTCAAGGCGCCATGCCATGACTTTCATTGCGGCCTCCGGGGCTTTACAAGGGCTGCCTACGAGCGCATGCACCTCCGGGCAACGGGAATGGAGTTCGCCAGCGAGATGGTGGTGAAGGCGTCTTTGTTTGAGGTACCGGTTTGTGAGGTTCCGGTGACACTCTCGCCCGACGGCCGGGGGCGAAGACCACACCTTCGCACCTGGCACGACGGCTGGAGGCATCTGCGCTTTCTGTTACTCTATAGCCCGCGCTGGCTCTTCTTGTACCCTGGTGCCGCTCTGCTGCTCGTCGGCTTGGCCACCAGTGTTTGGCTCATCCCCGGACCAAAAAAGGTTGGCCACAGCATCCTCGACATCCACACGCTCCTCTATGCCACAACAGCCATTCTTGCCGGATTTCAAGCGGTGCTCTTTGCTCTCTTCACGAAAGTATTTGGGATAACTGAAGGCTTTCTTCCCGAAGACCCGCGCTTGGCGCGCATTTTCCGCAGCATCACTCTTGAGAAAGGACTGCTCCTTGGTGCCGTCTTGCTTCTGATCGGCTTGGCAATTGGGGGTCACTCCACGTATACATGGAGCCATTCGGGATTCGGGCCCATGAATCCATCCATCCTTGTGCGCCAGGTTGCCGCTGCACTCGTATCAATTACCCTCGGTGTCCAGATTATCCTTTCCAGTTTCTTCCTCAGTATTCTCGGCCTCGCCCGTAAATGAGAGCGCTCGACAGGATCCACGAAACGTTCGTCTATGGCCGCCGGATTCGCCGGCTTTGCGAGTTCCTTTGCCAGTTGATTCCATTAAATTGTGTTTTCTTGGATGTCGGCTGCGGCGACGGAAGACTGGCCGAGAGCCTGCTTCAAAAGCGCCCGGACCTTCGAATTGAGGGAGTGGATGTTCTGGTGCGTGAACAAACCAGGTTACCGATTAAAGCCTTCGATGGAGCCACTCTCCCTTATCCAGATGCCAGCTTCGATGGCGTCATGATGATTGACGTCCTCCACCATACAGAGAATCCAGTTGAATTGCTGCGGGAAGCGATTCGGGTCTCCCGCCGCTGGCTGATCGTAAAAGACCACGTATTGCAAGGCTTCATGTCTGGTCGGCGATTGCAATTCATGGACCGAATCGGTAACGCCCGACACTCGGTGGCCCTGCCCTACAACTATCTGCCCGCTGCTGAGTGGAGCGAAATCCAAGGACTTCTGAATCTGAAAGTACGATCAGAAATCAGAAGACTTGGGCTATATCCTTGGCCCTTTGATTACGTATTTGGGGCAAGTCTGCACTTCATTTCGCTGATGGAGCGCCTTACACCGCCGGACCCCGCCTGATGGCTAGCTTGGATTGCTGTCGTCACAGCGGGTTGATGTGGAGAGGGACTTCATCTGGATAAACTACCCAAACTTCGCGGTTTCTGAAGTAGCAAAGCAGTTCCCGATTGGCCACCTCGCCCATGTCCCGCGCCCAAACCACTTTAGCATGATCAATATCGGCAGCGTTGTACACCCATTCGCGGTTCGGGTCATGGGTCGGCGCGTAGTGCACCAGCGCCAGTTGTTCGCCGGGCAGGCTTTCCAATTCGCGCACGATCTGGGCGCGCTTTAGATCGCCGCGTGGCCACGGCGGCTCAATCGGCAACTGCCCTGCGATTGCGATAAGCCGCAACAACACCATAGCGGCACAAATGAGTGGAAGGGCTCTCACCACAGCGATACCAACGGCGCTCCCACGCCATATCCAACGACACAGATGCCGCATGCACTGCATCAGCACTAAATACAGCAGGCCGGTGGCGGGCGCGAAATAGTGAGATTGTATCCAAGTCTCAACCGACAGCGCCACCAGAAAGACGGCCCCCATCAAAAGAAGAATCCGAAGGCGGCGGTCGGCATGGATGAAAGGCAGCACTAGCAGCGGCAGGGTCAAAACCGGACCTAGGAAAAAAGTCCATAAGCTAGTCAGCAATTTGATTGTGTGCTGGCAAAAACCCGTGAAGCTGCGGCTGTTTTTGTAATCCTCGAACCACTTCAAATAGAAGGCTCGCATGATCGCGTGATGGTAAGCAGGCTCTGGCCTGGCTCTTTGCCACAAGAATGGCGGAGCCATTTGATAGGTGTCGCCGTTTACCTCGTAGGGCAAGCGAAAGACATTGCCAGTCACGCGCTCGTTATACCACCCCAATGCGACTGCCGCTATCAACAGCACTGCGCAAATGGGGGCTATAGCGGTTCGGAAGAACTGGGCGGCCGAGATGCGCATGCTGCCCGTCCTGGGTAGGAAGAGAAGCGCCGCTATGGGGATGCCTAGAGCTAGTCCTTCGTAAGGGCGGGTATTCGCGAGAATCGCGAGGCCCAAACCAAGAATCCACGCAGAACTGGGTTCAGGGCCCCGTTTGATTCGGGGCAGGGCCCCGAGGGCCAGCGCACCGCCCGCTGCCGCCAGCGATCCGCCCCAGTAGCTGTTCATCCAATAGCTGAGGATCCCGATTCGGAACATTGCCAGCAATCCGCCAAATAATGCCCATCCCGGTGGAAGCCAGCCCTGCAACATCCAACAGATGGCAGAACACATCAACGCCGTCGTTAGCAACACGCCAATCCAGGGGTGTCCCAAGCGCTCACCCAGCGCCAACGCCAGCCCCTGGCCAGGCGGATACATTGACATGTAGGTCGGCTTCTGAATGACGTGAAAGGTCTCGAAGTGGATCCACATCGGATGCGGAGGGTTGGTTAACCGCCCGTGTGCGAAAGTATCTGCCGCGAGCAGGTAACTGAACTCATCATGGGCATCGGGTTGCGGGATCCCAAGGATGGGAATGAGCGCCGTTCGGACCGATAGTGAAAGGAAGCCAACCAGGAAAACCGAAAGCGCCTTGCGCCGCGCGAGAGCTCCAAACCAGTGGCCCCAAAGCCTCGGGTGCGCCGGACTCCGCCGTCGCACAAAGATCAAAACAAGAAGCGGAGCAATCAGGAGAAGTTCAATGAGATCCAGTGCCCATCTTGCGAGCCAAAGATCGAAGGGAGAGAAGCTCACCGGATGCTGCACGGGTTAGAATCTCATACTCACACCTGAAATGCACAAAGCCTGGGAGCCTTTGGCTGGTCCGAACTCGAAAAGGCACGTCCGGGTTGCGCTCCGCTGAGGTACACTCTTCGCCATGCGCGTCCTCGGCATTGATTGTGGCACCGAATGTACGGGCTATGGGGTGGTCGAGTTGCTTACCGGCGAGAAGTTGGCCTACGTGGATTCCGGAGCTATCAAGCTCTCTCTTCGACAGTCAGCGCCGGACCGGTTGGCGGCCATCTTCGAACGGCTCAGCGCATTAATTGCCGAGCACCGGCCCGATCACGTTGCTATTGAAGATGTCTTTTATGCTGTGAACGTCAAATCCGCGCTGAAACTGGGACAGGTTCGCGGGGTTGCGATGCTGACCGCAGCGGCCGCCGGCTTGCGGGTTGCCGAATACGCCCCTCTTACGATTAAGTCCGCGGTGGTGGGCTACGGGCGAGCTGAGAAGCGACAAGTGCAGCGCATGGTGGCGCAATTACTGGGTTTGCCCTCTGCTCCCGAGCCGCCTGATGCTGCTGACGCCCTCGCCATCGCTATTTGCCATCTGCACACCTGGGCTACGGTGGAGCGTCAGCGCGCGGTGGCGGTTTAAATCCGGAATGGGCTTGTCCGGAGGTTTGGCATAATCCCTTTTCATGCTGACTCGGCCATCCAGCGGGAATACTCGTAGGTTTTGTGCGAGTAGGCTGTCTGCGGCTGTGCACGGCCGCAGGAACGCGCGGCAATGCCTGCTGATCCTGGGTAGCCTGTTTTGCGTTTCACTGGGAGTGTGCCAGGACACCCCAGAGGTTTCCTTTACCCTGGATTTTCCCGGATCCGATCCCTCCCACTATGTGATCTCCGTTTACCGCGACAGGCACGGTTCTTACCGCTCCAACGGCAAACTCTCGGCGGATTCAAACTCATCGGAGTCCGACCTTGCCTTCTCGGTTTCGCGGGAAACCACCCAAAGGATTTTCGATCTTGCTAAACAAAGCCATTACTTCGACGGAAAGATTGACAGCGGGAAGAAGCGCCTCGCGTTCACTGGGGCGAAACTCCTGAGTTACCGGGCAGGCGACAAGGCGTCCGAGGCACAGTACAACTATTCTCCGCTTCCGGCGGTGCAGGAGCTGACCACGATGTTTCAGAGCTTCTCGACGACACTTGAATTTGGACGCCGCCTCAGCTATGAACTGCAATACCAGAAGCTCGCCCTGGACGACGAGCTAAAGAAGTTGGAAGGCTTTGCCAACCAGCGGCACGGAATAGATTTATCCCCCATTTCCCCTGTCCTCGAGCAAATCGCCAATGACTCTACCCTCTTGAATGTCGTGCGAGCCAGGGCCCAGCGGCTGGCGAAAGCGGACGGGCGCCAGTTTTGACACATTAATTGACAACTGAAAGTGCAGATCAATGTTCTAATAGCGTAGTTGCTTTTTTGGGGGTGGGCTATGTTCGGGTACAAGCCAGCAACGAAACTGGCCTTTGTCGGAATTCTGGCTGTTGTGCTGCCCGCGCTGCCGTGTTTCGCTGATTCTCAGGCGCGCATCGTTCGCTTGAGCGATGTTCAGGGAAGCGTTCAGATTGATCGAGCCGTGGGGCAGGGTTACGAAAAGGCATTTCTGAATCTGCCCATCACACAGGGTGCAAAAGTCCAGACGAAGGATGGCCGGGCGCAGATCGAATTTGAAGACGGCAGTACCCTCCGAATCACCCCCGATACTGTGCTTCAGTTTTCCGACCTGTTGTTGCGCGATTCCGGCGCGAGAGTATCGACCGTCCATGTGCAGGAAGGCAAAGCCTACGTTAATTTTCACGGGACCAAAGATGATGAGCTCACATTGACGTTTGGCCGGGAAAAAGCAGTTATTACCCAGGCGGCGCACGTGCGGCTCGAGATGGGCGATGCGCAAGCCAGTCTCGCAGTTTTCAACGGAGTAGTTGAAATCGAGGGCCCGTTCGGGAAGATGGAAGTCGCCAAGAACCACACTTTGACTCTGGATCTTGCCGACCCAAAGCGGTATACGACGGCCAAGTGGGTAGACGACGATCCTTATGACGCGTGGGACAAGCAGCAGGACCAGTACCAGCAGCGTTACGCCAGTACCCAGCACGGCTTGTCGTCTGGATACGGAAACAGCGACCTGAACTATTACGGCAGCTTTACCGATGTCCCTGGCTACGGGACACTATGGCAGCCATACCTGGCGGGCGCCGGTTGGGACCCGTTCATGGATGGAGCGTGGGCTTTTAATCCAGGGTTTGGGTACGGGTGGGTCTCGGCGTATCCCTGGGGCTGGACGCCCTATTATTCGGGCGAGTGGATGTTCGTTCCCGGCTACGGTTGGATGTGGGAACCCGGCGCTTGGGGCGGTCTTGGTTTCTTCCCGACTATCGTCAACCCTCCTTTGGGTTACGGCACGCCGCGGCCTCCGAATATTCCCGGACAACGGATAATCCCGGTCAACCACACTACGACGCCGGTTCCGGCCACGGACAGGGGCAAAATGACTCTGGTGAATAATTCGGCTGGCTTGGGAATCCCGCGCGGGGGTATAAAGAATCTCCCCGAACTGTCGCACACCGTGCAGGAGCGGGGCAGCGCGATCACCAAGGTTGGCTCTATCGGTCCGACAACGCGCGCCACTTGGTGGGGCGGCGGATTTTCCAACAGCGGATACTCAGCTTCGGCTCCCCACAGCATGGCAGGTTCCGGGTACCATTCCAGCGGTATGGGGGGAATGCACTCATCCGGCGGCGGTGGGCACGCAGGCGGCGGGCATCGCTGAATCCGGAGCGCAGACCGGCCGCAAGCCTGCAGCGCAAATCTACCTCGGTACTTTCGTCACTACTCCCACCCTGTCCCCTGCCCGGAAGCCTTGCGAACTTTGTATTCCTCAGCCCACAATTGATCATGGCCTTCTGTTGATTCAGCCAATCCTGGCTATAGCGGGGCAGAATCGTTTGCGAGCTTGGACAATCGCGTTTTTGAGGGTGATCTGGGGAGCCTACTCCCTGCTCACCTCGATCTATTGCCTTGTCGCATTCCTCCCCTACACCTACATCAGCCTGATCAAAGGTCCGCCCTATGCTTGGATTCCCTGGTTTGCCGCTCATCAGGCTGCGCTTTACTGGGGAAGCCTGCTGCTCTTCGGGGTGTCTGTCTGGCTTGAGTTTTCAGGCCAGGGTGCCGCAAGTGAAGGCGTATCTGGCCAACGATTCTTTCAGGGCGGAATTTGGGAACGACTTTTGCTCTTCGGCTTCCTCGCGACTGCGGGACTTTACATTACTTCTCATCCATTCCTGCCCTCGCTCCAGAACAACTGGGCGGCCTATCGCTGGAGCTTGCTTTCCCTGTTGCCGCTTCTGCTGACGGCGTCAGCGGGCGTGGTCCGGAATTGGCCGTCATCGCAAGTTGATCGCGACCATTCGCATTACTCCTACCTTACTGCGGGGCTGATCGGTGTATTTGTTGCGGCAATCTATAAGGTCGGAACAGCCGCCAAGAGCTATTTCGAGAACCGCCCGGCCGGGTTCGACCGAGCCAGTTTAGAACTTGCCGGCTGGAGCATGATCTCGCACGTCCTAGTCGCCATTATTGTGATCTCGGCGCTCAACGTGATCCTTACCCTGAGTTGGCGTACCCGCCGGGCCGCGACCTTCAAGGTCACATTCGTCGGCGTTCTTGCCTGTGCAGCCCTGTGGATCGTGATCACGCGCTTTCTCAACAACGCTCTCAGTTTTGAGGGATGGGCGGCGGAGCTTTATTCTGCTTCCCTTGCCGCCACGCTCACATTGTTTACCGGCGCCCTGGTCTTGCCGCGCACCACAGCCTCGGCAAGGTCTGCGGCCGGCTCTCACAGGCGCAGCGCAGGTCTGGCGGCGTTGGGGATAATCTTCTCTCTTCTTGCTATTGCCCTGCCTACGCTCATCAGCGGCAGCGATTGGAATGGTGTACTCGAGCATAGCTTCGCGCTGTTGTTCTGGATCATCGTCTGCATCTGCGCCTATTCCTTGTGGCCGCGCCGCGCTAGCTATTCGGTGGCCGGCATACTCGGCGTCCTCGTGTTGGCGGCATCCACGTACAAAGGGCTGGAGTTGACGGAAATCTACTGGGCCGCCCCGTTGGGGAACACCGATGACGACGTCGGCCGCGCCATGCAAGCCTATGCCGCCGAGGATGCTTCCTTCGAGCTCGCCCATTACATGCTTGGCCATATCCACGACGAGCCCTGCGGCGATTTGTGCCGAATTCTTCGAGAGCACACCAATATTCGCAATGCCGAGGTTCGCTCCGACCTTCGTCTGGTTAACAACCTCAAGGCCGTGTCCGGCGAGCGGCCCAACATTTTCTTTTTCGTGATTGACTCGCTCCGCCCCGACTATCTCGGCGCTTACAATCCTCAGGTAGACTTCACGCCTAATCTGGATGCTTTCGCTCACGACAGCGCGGTCATCCACAACGTGTACACGCAATACGCCGGAACATCGCTCTCGGAGCCTGCCATCTGGGCGGGCGCAATGTTGCTGCACGCTCACTATATGCAGCCCTTCGAAAAGGTGAACAGCCTGGAAAAGCTGGCCCGCGTGGATGGCTACAAGATGGCCGTCAGCTATGACGAAGTTCTCAGCCAGTTACTCGCGCCTTCCGATGATCTCATCAAGCTGGATACTGACAAAAAAGTCTGGAACCAGATCGAAGTCTGCTCGACGATCGAGCAGACCGAGAAGCTGGTTGAAGATGGCCTGGGCAGGAAGCAGCCTCTGCTCTTCTACACGCAGCCGAAGAACGTCCATCAGTTTGCCAGCAACCACCTGCCGCGCATGACGGAAGAAAACTGGCGCCCGCGCTCCGGCTTCAATAATCGTGTCGCATATGAAGTCCACCAGGTGGATGACTGCATGGGTGAATTCCTCGCCTTTCTCCAGGCCCAGGGCCTGTACGATAACAGCCTCATCATCCTGACCTCGGACCACGGCGATTCCACCGGAGAACTTGGCCGCTACAGCCATTCGCTTTCGATTTATCCCGAGGTCATGCGCGTGCCCCTGATCGTGCATCTCCCCAAAAAGATGCACGGGAAGTTCCTCTTTGACGACACGCATCTTTCTGCACTGACCGACATCACTCCTTCCATCTACTATCTGCTGGGACATCGCCCGCTCGTGAGCAATCCCTTTGTCGGCCATCCCTTGTTTGTCGAAAGCAAGGCAGAGCTCGACCGCTATCGGCGGAATGAGCTGTTTCTGGCTTCCGACGAACGCGCGGTCTACGGCATGCTCACCGAAAACGGCCGTTATCTTTACACCACCTATGATTCGCCGGCCCAGAGCTTCCTTTTTGATTTGAGCCAGGACCCCAACGCTCTGCACAGTGCCCTCACCCCGGCTCTGAAACAGGAATACGACCAGCGGATCATCGAGCGCTTGCAGGAATTGGGAGATTTCTACGGCTACAAGCCGGGGGTGGGCTCGCTTCTTGCGGCGAAGTAAGGTTGGCAACTTCCGGTTTGCAAAACTCCCTCTCAGGTCAGGTACAGCCGCCCGTGGCTGATCTTGTGTTGCAGGCTGGCCGCGAGATGGTCCACGTCGTTCGCCGCAATCGTGCCGGAAAGCTGGCCTTCGAGAAGCGGCGTGCGATTGCTTCCCACCGCATCGCGGCGCACCTGTACCAGCAAGGCCTGCACCGCCTGAGGGTCCAGCTTCTGCGGCGTCAATCTGACAATCTCGCTGAGCGCAACCCCCAAGGATTGCCGGTGCCGGTACGGGCGCTCGCTGGTCATGGCGTCAAAAGTATCGGCCAGCCCGATGATGCGGACGGGCATGGCTACATCTTCCAGCCGCAGCCCATCGGGATAGCCCGAGCCATCGGCGCGCTCATGGTGTGAGCGCACAATCTCAGGAACCTGCGGCCAGGGAAATTGCACGCCGCTCACAATCTGGTGCCCGACCACGGTGTGATCTGCCATTTCGCGAAATTCCTCGGGATCGAGGGTTGAGGGTTTGCCGAACAGGCGCTTATCTACGGCGACCTTGCCGATGTCGTGCAGGTAGCCGGCCGAGCGAAGTCCGGCGACTTCAGCCGGCTCCATATTCAGGGCCTCGCCGATGGCCGCCGCATAGCGGCCCACCCGGATCGAGTGCCCGTGAATATTGACGTGCTTCACATCAATGGCAGTCGCGAAGGCTTCGAGCGCGGTGTCATAAAAGCCGTGCAGCGAAGCCATCAGCCGCAGATTCTCAGAGACTCGCTGCGCCAGCGTCAGCGAAAGCGCGTGGTTGTGGACCGCGAGCGCAACGTAGTGGCACAGCAAGTCCAGGGCGTCGAGTTCTTCATCATCATAGGGGGCGTCGCCATCGCGGCGGCCAAGCGCAACCACGCCAACTAACTTGCCTGCAACCTTGAGAGGCGCGACGCACTTGAACAGTTCGGGAGCGACGTTGCCGTTCGAGCTGAGGAATGCGTCATAGCCGCCCGCGGTCAAAACCACCGGTCCGCGCGCCGAGGTCAAGGCATGAACATGCTTGGGCAAGAGGGGAATGAGGGCGGGCTCGGGCATGAGCGCAAAGCCATCCGCCGCGACCGAGGTGAGCAGGGAAGGCTTGCTGCTGAAAGTGAACAGGACGGCTTCCCGCGCCACCGCCGATTGCAGCAGCGCCGCGAGCATGGCTTTGGCCGTCTGCGGAAACTCGCGCTCCGCCGTCATCTCGGGTCCGAGATCGGAGAGCGCCTCTACGGTGCGCAGAAGCCGGCGAAGATTGTCTTTCTGCACTGCCACGCGTACGGGAGAGCAGAAAACCAGAGCAGTTTGAGAGTACCATGCCGTCAAATGATTGCAGCCACTTGACTTGTTGGTTAGTTTGGTGCGGAAGGGGAGTGCTTTGCGCTGCCTGGCAATCCGGGCATGGGTACCCGCCCGAACGAGAGTAATATCAGAACCGTGCTGGCGAAAGCAATTGCAGAGGGAACGTCGGAGCAGTTGCTTGCGGAATATCAATGGACGGGTGCCCCAGATTCCGCGCCAGCGTTCCTAACCTGGGAATCACCACTTTTTCCTTGACAACCAGCCTGCCCGCTAGTCAAAATCTGTAATAGCTGTATGATAACTTGTTTTATGTATGTATAACTAGGAGAAGATTTTAGCTGCAAGTGTTTATTCTTCAAAGATTTGCGTCATGCACTCGCGCTACGGCGTTGATTCTAAAGAATCGCAACCAGTTTTTTTGTGATCTCGCCATGGTGCCCCAGGTTCCACGACGCAAAGCGGCGCTAACCCGGGAACAGGCTCTTACTTTATCGCTTTGAACGTCATCTCTGCCGCCTTGCTCCGTGTCGTTCGCTTCCATGAGAAGAACAATCCGGCATAGGTCTCCGTAATGTAATCTTCGCGACGAATGCCCAGCAGGCGGGCGGTCGTATCAATCCACCGCGGCGGGCCTTCGATTTCGCCGAAGTTTCCGATTGGAGTCTCGTCAAGCACCACATGGCCCTTGCCGTCGCCCCACTCGGCGCGGAACTTTTCGTAGCGGAAAGTCGGAGCAAAGCCTAAAGCGTGCAGAATGGCGTGCATCTTTGCCCCATCGGCCACGCTGGTTTCGTTTTCTGTCCGGGTCTTGTGTCGCCCGGCCTTACCTTTGGCTTTGTGGGTGAGAATCCACTTCTGCCCGTACTTGCGCAGGCGCAATAGGTCGCCGCGCTTGCGCAGGGGCTGACCGCGAAGATCATAGAGCGTGTTGATTTCGTGAGTGCGTTTGGTGATTTGGCGGAAACCTGCACCACGCAATCCGCGCCCTAACCCGTGCAGATCTTTTATCCGGAACTTGATTTCGACTTCGCTTGCCATTGCAGGCAGTATAGAGGAATCGGGCGCCGGCAGGATTGGTCAGCTGAACGTGGGCAGCTTGATAACATCGGTTTCGGGCACGGATTCGAGCGGCAATCCGGCCTTTCGCCACGCCGCCAGCCCTCCCGCGACGACGAACGTTCGGAATCCCTGCTCCTGCAGCATCCGCGCCACCCGGGCGCTGGTCGCCTCGCGGGCTCAGGTGCAGTAGAGGTAGATCTCCTTGTCTTTCGGGAGATCCTTGATTTCTTCGGCCAGGTTGTTGGGCTCGATCCGGACAGAACCTTCGATTCGGGCGGCGTAGGCATCGTAGTAACCGTGGCTGCGAACGTCTACTACCAGAATCTTGTGCCGATCGGTCGAGGCGAGCCTGGCAGCCAGTTCCTGCACCTGCACGCGAGGCACCGAGCGAAAGTCGCCGCTCTTCTTGTAGACCCGCACCCGGTACACCACGTAGCCGGCAAGAGCTACCAGGACCAGGCCTTCCATGGCGCGTCCAGCCGCGTGAAATCCTTGCATGATGGCAGCCAGAAAATCGCGGAAGATGAATCCGAGTCCGGTGTAGGCGAACACATAGAGCACGGCGCCAGCCAAATCCAGACGCAAAAACTGCTCGGGCCGCATTTTCATGCTGCCCGCCAGCGGCGGCGCCATAGTATTTACTCCGGGCACAAACTTGGCAAGCAGAAGCGCAACCTTGCCGCGCTTATAGAAGGCTTCGGCCGAGCGCAGGATGCAGGTTTCGGGATTGACCGAGACCCGGCAGAGGATTCCGAGCAACGCCCAGCCCATATAGCGGCCGAGCACAAATAACAGCGAGTCGCCCAGCATCATAGCCAGGAGAGCGAATCCCAGAACCAGGAATGGATTCAAGGTATGCGCTGCGGCTGCAGCTCCCCCTGCGACCAGGGCCAGCGCCGAGGGAACAGGCAATCCAATGGCCTCCGCCAGCACAAGGGCGAATATCAGAAGATAGCCATGATGCGCGGAGAATGAGAGTAGATGGTTCACGAAACTGAACGAACCGATGATAAATAAAAAGGGCGGCGTCCGCCGCCCCACATCGGCAGAGCTGTTCTTACATGGACGATTTGGACTTCAGCATCTTCACGCTCATCACGTGGATCTGGCCCTTGTCAGCATACACGTGGGCGCTGACTTCCACATGGTGTCCTTCGTGCCCCTTGAGAGTTTCCGGGTTGATCACATCCCAGGATTTCATGTCTTTATCGGCAACGAAGGTGATCTTGTCGCCGTCGGCCTTCACTGTGCCTTTGATGTTCATCAGCGGAGGATTCGAGGCGCTGTCCGATTGGCCGGCTGTGGGCGCCATGGTTTGAGCGAAGGACACTACCGTGCACATGACCGAGAGGGCCAGCGCCAGAGCGAATAGCTTCTTCATATTGCGATCTCCTGTTTTTCTGAAAAGCGGTTTGTGGATTAAACTCCCAGTTGTATTACGGTCCCGAAGGGCGAACGGATTTTTTCATCCCGAGGGGCTAAAGAGTACTGATGGCCAGGAGAAATCGGAATGTCCGCTGAAAATCCGAGCAGACGCTATATTACTCTTTCTTCGCGCAAAACGTCCCTGCCGTTTAGCGATGCGGTACTCGCAGGAGATACTCTTTACATTTCTGGCCGGATTGGAATTGACCCGGCAACAGGGATGGCGCCCGCCAGGGTTGAGGACGAGTTAAAGCTGCTGTTTTCTGATTTTGAGACGGTATTGGGGGAGGCCGGAATGGGCATGCATGACCTTGTTTGGGTGCAGATTTTCTCGCCGGATGTGGCGCTGTGGGAGCAATTTAACGCCGAATATATAAAGCATTTTTCCAGGGATTTTCCGGCGCGGGCTTTCATTGGCTCCGGGACCCTGCTCAAGAACGGCCGCTTTGAGATGATGGGGATTGCGGTAAGAAGACGATAATCATGTGGCGCGGGGGGCTCGCCCGCGAAAGCAGGGCCATTGAACAGGCTGGTCGCGAATTGCTCCTGGTTGAATCCTTCATTTAGATTGATTATTCCTCATGCCCACCACCGGCGAACGCTTCGAACGCGCAGTCTCCATTATGGCCCGTCTACGCGCTCCGGGTGGCTGCCCCTGGGACCGCGAACAGACCTTCGATTCCATCAAGCCTTACACCCTCGAAGAAGCCTACGAAGTCCTCGAAGCCATTGATAACCGCGACTGGGATGAACTGACTGGCGAACTCGGAGACTTGCTGTTGCAGGTCTTGTTCTATTCCGAGATGGCCCAGGAAGAGGGCAAATTTTCAATTGATGATGTGCTCGACCGGCTTTCCAATAAGCTGGTGGATCGCCATCCCCATGTCTTCGGCGATGTGAAAGCGGAAACATCGTCTGACGTCTTGCGCAACTGGGAGACGCTGAAAGCGGAAGAAAAGAAAAAGCGGCGGAATGCGGAAGGGAAGAACCAGAGCGACTCCGTGCTGGCAGGAGTTTCTTCCGCGATACCAGCCTTGCTCGAGGCCCACAAGCTGAGTTCGCGGGCTGCGCACGTGGGTTTTGACTGGCCAAACCTCGAGGGGATTTTCGACAAACTACGGGAGGAAACTGAAGAGCTGCAAGGTCAGCTGACGGAGTTTCCGGCGCCCGGGCCACAACCGCATTCCACGGGCATTGCCGGCTCGGGGAGACAGGCGGTTCCGATTGAATTGCGCGATCGTCTGGAAGAAGAAGTCGGCGATCTTCTTTTCGTGCTGGTCAATATAGCTCGTTATCTTTCTCTTGATCCAGAATCCGCGTTGCGAAAAACCAACCGCAAATTTAAACGCCGCTTTCAGTGGATGGAAGCCCGGTTGAAAGACCAGGGAAGGACGCCGCAGCAAGCCAACATGCAGGAGCTCGACTCTTTGTGGGAGCGGGCGAAGGAGCAGGAAAAGCGGTGACGCCGGAGGCGATTGTCATCCGCGCGTGCCGATCTGAAACCCTCGACGAGCTTCGCGCCTGCGTCGCTTTGCAGAAAGAAGTGTGGAACTTCAGCGATGCCGAACTGATCCCCTTGCGGATGTTCGTGGTGGCGCAGAAGATCGGTGGGCAGGCGATTGGCGCATTTGAAGGCAACGAGTTGGTCGGATTCGTTTTCGCCATCCCCGGCGCGCGCGGGGGACGCGCTTACCTGCACTCGCACATGCTTGCGGTACGGTCCGAATATCGTAATCGTGGGCTGGGCCGGAGGCTGAAGCTGTTTCAACGCGCGGACGCCTTGAATCGCGGGTTCGACCTGATAGAGTGGACCTTCGACCCGTTGGAAATCAAGAACGCATATCTGAACATCGAGAAGCTGGGCGCAATTGCACGCCGGTATAACGTCAACCAGTATGGGATCACCGCGTCACCACTGCAGGGCGGTCTGCCCACCGACCGTTTAGTCGCGGAATGGTGGCTGAAATCTGAACGGGTGTGCTGCCTGCTGGAACGCGGGAAGATACCCAATTGCAAGATCGTTACGACTATTGCCGTTCCAGCTCAGATTTACGGCTGGAAGGCTTCGCCCTCGACCAGAGAGCGGGCGAAAGATGTTCAGCACGACAATCGGGAAAAGTTCCGGCAAGCGTTCGCTCAGGGGTTGGCAGTTCTTGGTTATGAAAGAGACAAGGATGGGAGCGGGACATTCCAGCTCGGCAATGCTGAGATTCCGGCGTAGGAGGGAAACGCCCATACGGATGCGAATTTATGAAAATTGAGGCGATCACACTCCGCGAACTGCACATGCCGCTGGTGCATTTTTTTGAGACTAGTTTTGGCCGTACTGACAATCGCCGCATCATGCTGGTTACTGTCCACAGTGAGGGAATTAATGGATGGGGCGAATGCGTAGCGGGCGAAAACCCTTATTACAGCGATGAGTGGACCGAATCCGCGTGGGCCACGATCAAGCATTACCTCGCGCCCGCCGTGCTCGGGCATGATCTGAATACCGCGCGGGAAAGCGCAAAATTGATGGCCAGGGTGCGCGGTCACCGCATGGCGAAAGCGGCGTTGGAAAATGCTCTGTGGGATGCCCAAGCGCAGAAAAACGGGCAACCGCTTTGGAAACTGCTGGGCGGCAGACTGCGCGAAATCTCGTGCGGCGTTTCCATCGGTATTCAGGATTCGATTACGCAGTTGCTTGGCAAGATCGAAACCGAACTGGCCGCCGGCTACCGGCGCATCAAGATCAAAGTGAAGCCGGGGTGGGATATTGATGTTCTGGAAGAGGTCCGGTCGCGCTGGCCGAATATTCTGCTGAGTTGTGACGCCAACTCAGCCTACACGCTCGACCAACTGGAACACCTGCGCAAGTTCGATCAATTTAATCTGCTCATGATCGAGCAGCCGCTCTGGGAGGACGATATTTATTATCACTCGCGCCTGCAGGAGGAAATTCGGACGGCGATTTGCCTCGATGAGTCCATCCGCCATGCCCGCGACGCGGCACAGGCGCTCGACACCGGTGCCTGCCGCATCATCAACATTAAAGTCGGGCGCGTGGGCGGCTTCACAGAAGCCGTTAAGGTTCACGACGTTTGTGCGGCACGCGATATTCGTGTCTGGTGTGGCGGCATGCTCGAATCCGGCGTCGGCCGGGCGCACAACATTGCTCTTTCCTCACTCCCCAATTTTCGCTTGCCCGGCGATGTTTCGGCTTCCAGGCGATATTGGAAGGAAGACATCATTGACCCGGAGGTGGAAGTTTCACCCGAGGGAACAATCAGCGTGCGTGATGAACCGGGGATGGGGTATCGAGTCCGGGAGCAGTTGGTGGAGAAGCTTACGGTCCGCAGAGAAATACTGCGGGCGGAGAAATAAATGCCGCTAAAAGAAAACAAGCCGGGTTGGCGGGAAGGCGGAATCACCGAGCCTCCAGTGGATGACTACCTCTACTCGATGCTGCCGCCCCGGGACGAAGTTCTCGCCGAAATCGAGAACGAAGCGGCGAAGCGCAATATTCCCATTGTTGGCCCCGCCGTCGCGCGGCTGCTTTATCAGTTTGCGCTTACGATCAAAGCGAAAGCCGTCTTCGAGATGGGGTCGGCCATCGGCTATTCGACCATCTGGTGGGCGCGCGCTGTCGGCGAGGGCGGGCGCGTGATCTATACCGACGGCGATCGCAAGAACGCCGATGAAGCCAGAAGTTACTTCCAGCGCGCAGGAGTGGCCGAAAGGATCACCGTGAGAGTGGGGGATGCCCTTGAGTTCCTGTCCGAAGAAAAGCAGGAGTTCGACATTATTTTTAACGATGTGGACAAGGAAGATTACCCGCGCGTCCTGCGGTTGGCTCCTGCGCGCTTGCGCAAAGGCGGGCTGTTCATCACCGACAATGTTCTGTGGAAGGGAAGAGTCGCCGACAGGAATTCTACAGATCCAAGAAACAAGACCATTCAGGAATTTAACCGGCAGCTTTACGCCTCGAAACAATTCTTCACGACTCTGTTGCCGATCCGGGACGGGGTTGCCGTGGCAGTTAAGATATGAGGGTTAATAGCAGGCAGTTTTTGCGATAGAATTTGACCATGCAAACTTCAGACAACGAACAAGAATGGCAAAAGCTGGTAATCGCCAATAACTACCGCTGCATCAGCTGCAACGAGCGCATCCCATTCGAGGACCGCAAGATTTACATGGAGAGGCGTTTATGTTCCGAATGCGCTCCCATGATCAACACCGAGAAGGATGTCTTTTTGCCGCAGAACTAAGTGCAGAGCCGCACTAGATGGATTTCACCGGGATTAGAGTCAAGTCTTCCACCAGCCCAACTTCCTTCTGCAAAAACGGTTCGGCGAAGGAAACCCCTGCGAGCATTCCATAGAAGCGCGCCATAGCTTCAACCCGGGCGCGAATCTCAGCTTCGGCGGGGAAGAGATTCTTGCCTGCCTCCTGATCGCGGAACTGCGATTTGTAAGCCATCACCGATTCGAAACGGGCCTCAAACTGATCTGTAATATCCACCACAAACGTGGGCCGGATGTCGTAATAAAGAGTGGCATAGATGATCTTGAAGGGCCTGTGCGGAGGGCTTTCCGGCTCCAACTTCCCGAGCCCAGCCAGAAAACATGCTTCATAACCCAGCACGGATGCCGTGTAATGGTCGGGATGCCGCCCTTTCCAGTACGGAAGCACGACGACCGGGGGGCGCAGTTCTCGAATGACACGCGCGACCTTGAGGCGGTTTTCCCAGGTATTTTCGACGCGGCCGTCAGGGATATCCAGGGCGCGGCGCCAGGAAACGCGCAGGAGCTTCGCCGCTGCCGCTGCTTCACGGGCGCGATCTTCGGCAGTACCCCGTGTCCCCATCTCGCCTTGAGTCAGGTCGAGAATTCCAGTGCGATGACCGCGCTGGGCCATCTTGAGCAAAGTACCGCCACAAGTTTGCTCGATATCATCGCGATGAGCCGCGATTGCCAGAATGTCAACCACAGGATTGGCCATATCAGCGGAGAAAAGAATACCGGGAATATAGGAGGCGTGGCAATGCGGATGGGACGACAGTTGATGGGTTGGCTTACTATATTAACTACGGGGTACAGGTTGGTGATTTTCTGAGCGTGTTTGCGGCCGCAATTTTATTAACACTTGCCATTGCAGGACAGCCATCGGTCCCTGCGATGGGACTGCAGAGAGTCGCAGCAGAACAGCAGTCCGGCATACAGCGCGAGCCGGCAGCGAAACAGAACCCGGAATCGGATTTCGTCACCATCCTGCAATCGGGATCTACCAACACTCGCCCGTATAAAGTCGTTATTCATAAAGACGGAAGCGCGACAGTGGAAATCGGCGGGGGGAACACGGCTTTCGCCGGTCAACCGCCACAAACGAAGGAATTTCCCGCGGGGACGATCGCTACGAAACCGCTCCAGCAGTTGCTTGGCGAGATTGGCGATGTCAGCGCAATCCCCATTGGTATGTGCGCAAAATCGGTCTCTTTTGGGACCCGCACGCAGGTCGTTTATGAGGGCAAAACCAGCGGTGACCTGCAATGCGTGAGTAAGTCAGCATCGGGGAGCGGTCAGCCTCTGCGGGCATCGCAGCAGCTCGGTGAGGCCGTGCTGGCCATTCTGGGGCAGTTGCGGATTACTGCGCCACGAGTTCTCCGGAATCCATAACCGGTCATCGGATCCCACCCGAGCAATGCTGAGTCGAAAAACCCCGCAAGAAGAGGTTCGTCGTTTATTCAGAGTCGCGTCGAGCACTTGCTCCGGCCGTCGAGACGCCGAGTTTATGCAGCCTTTCCCGGGCCTGGAGAGCTTCGTTTGACCGGGGGTAACGCTGAATCACATGGCGCAGTGCGGATATACCATCGTCCTTCTGTCCGAGCTCGATAAGCGCAAATCCTTTCTTGAGTTCGGCTGAGGGCGCTTTGTTGCCGGTAGGGAAGTTCTGGATGACCTGATCGTAGTTTTTGACCGCGTCCTGGTAATTTCCCTGGCGAAATTCGATTTCTGCCAGGTAGAAATAGGCGTTTCCGGCCAGGTCGGTGGTCGGGTAAAACTTGGCGTAATCGGAAAACTCCTGGGTCGCCAGATCATTCTTCCCGGCGTTGTAGTCGCGCAGGGCATTGTTGTAGAGCACATCCGGCGGAGGCTGTTGCGCGATGGCCTGCTGCTGGGCCTGTTGTGCCGCCTGACTGGCAGCCATATTCTGCTGCGCGGACTGCATCTGTTCGAGCTGCGTTGTGACCTTGGCGAGGCGAGCCTTCAACTCATCGATCGAGTCGTTCAGAGCCTGAATCTGGCCTGACAGCTGGTCCACGCGGCCGCCATTTTCATTTTGAAGTTTCGCCAGTGAGTTCTGCAATGCGGAGATGGACGCGGCGACTTTGTTCATGCTGTCGGTGTTCTGGTCCATCAGGTTTTTCATCACTCCCATGCGCTCGTCGAAGGACTGCTGCATGTGGGTCATCTGGTCCTGCAGCTGCTGCACCTGGGTTTGCAGCTGAATCATTTCCTTGCTGACGGCCCAGGCTGGCGAGGTTTCGAGGCTGAGTGCAAGCAGCAACACAAGACTTACAAACAATGGCAAGCGGCGAATTTTCATGACGAGTCCCTTAATTACGAGCGCGCGAAACGCCGCCCATGGCAGCTGACGCGCGCCTTCCAAAAACACAGGCGAGGTGCGCGGCGGAAATGCCGCGCACCATGCGCATCCTACTTCTGATACACGAAATGCCCGCGGCGGTTTTCCTGCCAGCAGGATTCCGTGTGTTCGCTACAGAAGGGTTTCTCCTTGCCGTAGCTGATGGTCTTGATGTTCTGGGCGCCGACGCCTCCCTGAACCAAGGCGTTCTTCACGGCAGTGGCGCGATTGTCGCCGAGAGCGAGGTTATACTCGGTTGAGCCGCGCTCATCGCAGTGACCTTCCACCGTGAATTGGATGTTGGAATGCTGCCTCAGGAAAGCGATATCGCCCTGCAGAGCAGCCTGTTCGGAGGCGCGAATATCTGCCTTGTCGTAGTCGAAGTAGATGTCCTTCACGTTCTGTCCGAACAGTTCTTCGTCTGTGGCGTTGGCTTGCGGCGGGGGCGGCGGAGGTGGCGCGGCATTGACGGTCACGCGTGTGGTTGCAGTCTGCGTTCCACCTGGGCCCTTGGCGGTAAGCGTGTATGTGGTGGAGCTTCCCGGTGTAACTTGCTGCGAGCCGTTAGGCTGCACGGCACCGACGCCGGAGATGCTTACTTCGGTGGCATCTGTGGTCTGCCAGGTCAAGGTAGTGGACTGCCCTTGATCAATCGTGTTGGGGTTGGCAGCCAATGACGCCGTTGGGGCCGCCGGCGGGGGCGGCGGCGGCGGAGGTGGAGGCGGCGTTTTTTTGTGGCAGGCGCTCAATAACATGACGGCGCCCAGAGCGAGTATGAGCGAGAACCACTTCAGTCGTTGCAGTTTCACATTTCCTCCTGCGTAAGTCACATGCCGCGCATCTGCGCGCGGCTTTAAATCACTAACAGAAGACCCGACAGTCAAATAAAGTTCTATTTCCAGCTCCAGTTCGGCTGCGTGTTGCCACCGTTAGAGGTCAACTGCTTCTGGTTGGTCCCATCTGCCAGCATAGTCCAAATCTCTTCTTTTCCCGAACGGCTGGATTGAAAAACCACGTGCCGGCCATCCGGAGACCAGGTTGGGAAATCGTTGCGCCCGCCGTCATGCGTCAGCTGAACCCATTGTTTGCTGGTGATGTCCATGATGTAAATGTCGTCTCCTCCGGGCGCGCCCGGACCGTAATGGCGAATCCAGGAAAAGAGGAGAAATTGTCCATTTGGCGACCATGCCGGAGATACGGCATAGCCTTCATCGGTGAGCCGCTGTTCGTTGGTGCCGTCAGACTCCATCGTGTAAATCTGCGGCAACCCGGTGCGGCCGCTGACCCAGGCGATCTGAGCGCCGGTCTTGCGGTTCCACACGGGAGAAACGTCAGGGCCCTTGTATGAGGTGAGGCGCTTGAGGCCGCCGCCGCCCTGGTCCACGTAGTAGATCTCCGGATCGCCGCTGCGCGAAGACGAAAACGCAAGCTTGGTCCCGTCCGGTGACCAAGCGGGAGAAAGATTTGTCCCACCGTAGCGGGGAAAGCTTACGACGCGATTGAGATCCATGGAATACATCAGAATCTCCCATCCGCGGCTGGTGAGCGAACTGAACGCGAGGCGCGAACCATCGGGGGAGATGCGCGGCGACAAGGAAATTGATCCCAGGTGGGTGAGTTGGCGCTGGTTTGCGCCATCGTAGTCCATGACCCAGATTTCCTTGTGGCCGCTGCGGTTACTCACATAAAAGATGCGGCTTTCGGCGATACCAGGTATGCCTCCGCCCAAACGGAAGATAATTTCATCGGCGAATTTGTGGGCGGTAACGCGGGCGGCATCGGTGGTCGCGGCGTCCTGATACTGCTTGCCGAGGACTTGCGGCGACATGACATTCTTGACGTCGTAGAGCCAGCCCTGGACGGTCAAGTTGTTGGCAGACGCTTGCAGAGTGCCGAAAACCAACATCGCCGCGTTGGGTGGCGGCGAGCTCCAGCTTTCGAACTTCACGTCGGCCGGAGTCCCAACATTACCCAGCGGGTAGAAGCTCTTCGAGACCATATCGAAGATGCCTGCGTTGTCGAGGTCGTTCCAAAGGGTATCGTTAAATGTTTTGAGCAAGTCAGCGGTTTTGGGGTCCTGTGTTGCCGCTTTGAAATCGGGCACGGCCAAGCGGACCTTCTCTACCCCGAGGCCGGTACCGGTTTTGATCCAGTCTTGCGCAGGAGAAGAAAGACAAAATGCGAGTGAACAGAGAAGAGCGAGAGTGATACGACTGATCCAATTCGATTGCGAGAACATTAACTTCAGGATACTCGAAATACGGAATGATTCCATTTTCAGTTTCTTCATCTTTTATAGTCGAACCAAAACTCCACGGAAACTCTGTTTCCTGAATAATCCGAGGGGAGCGGGCCAAAAGTATCAATGCGCTGTAAGGCGCGTACGGCAGATTGATCAAGAGAGGGTACGCCGCTGGACTGCTCTATTTGAATGTTGCTGGGCCTGCCCTCGCGGGTGATATCAAACGTCAGATACACTCGTTGCGCATCGGCGATGCGCGGATCAACTTCGTATTTCAGCCAGTTTTCAGAGACTTTCTGTTGCACGACGCGAACGTACCAGGCGTAGCGCGAGCCGAAATCTCCCCCACCGCCGGTAAAGCCAAAACCGCCTTTCGCGCCGCCAGCGTTGAAGGTCCCGTAGGGGCCGCTAACCGGACCGCCTTCGCCGAACGGCACAACGTTACTGGCTTCTTCCGCGGGTTCGGGCTCAGGCTTGCGTTGGGTTGCGCTGATTTTCGGCTTCGGCTTTTGCTTCGCGTTCTTCCCCGGAATCGGAATTGCTTCCGGTTCCTTCTCCTCCGGCTTTGGCAGAGACTGGGACAATCCCTTGGATTCATTCGCCAGAACATTTTGTGTCTGCGTCGGATTGGCGGGAAGTGGGATTGAGCTTACCAGAGTGACACCCATGGCATCGCCCCCGCCGCCAGAGCCCCAGGTTCCACCATGGCCCATAGGACCGATCACGGCATAAAGGACAATGCAACCCGCAACCGCTGCATGCAGTGCCGCCGACCGGCCCAGATTGCGGCCCCAGCGATCGTGCTCGAAGAAAATTTCAGCGCTTGCCATGGGATTCGATGGGTTGGGTGACAATGCTTACGTTGGTGATGCCGGACTGCTTCACGGCGTCCATTACGGTTGCGAAGGCGCCAAACGGCACGTCTTCATCAGAGCGGATGAAAATGGACTGATGCTGGGGATCGCGAATTTTCTGCCGTAATTTTGCGGCAATCTCATTAATGTTGATGGCATCGTTGCCGAGAAAAACCCGCTGCTCTTTATTGATGCTAATGACTAAACGCTCCTCCGTGATTTCCTTGACGGTGCGGGTTTTGGGGACATTGACCTCAATGCCGGATTGCAATACGGGAGCGGTCACCATGAAGATGATGAGCAGAACCAGAACAACGTCCACCAGCGGCGTGATGTTGATGTCGGAGAGGGAAGTTTGAGTGCGCCCGTTGGATGCCGTAAAGGCCATTACCGCCGCACCTCCGGAGCCTCGCGATAGGAGGGTTGCGGAGCATACCGCTCAACCGCGTTAAGCAGTTCGAGAGCGAAATCGTCGCAACGGGCGGCGAAATCGCGAATGGAGCTGCCAATCAGGTTATAGGCTATGACAGCGGGAATGGCTGTCACCAGGCCGGCGGCCGTCGTTATGAGCGCCTCGGAAATTCCCGGCGCGACGGCGCGAAGGGTAGCCGCACCCGCAGTGCCGAGCCCATGAAAGGCGTCAATAATGCCCCAGACGGTGCCGAAGAGACCTACAAACGGCGTCACGGCTCCAGTAATGGCGAGCCAGGGGAGATTACGCTCGAAACGGGTCATTTCTTCAGAGGAGGCAATCTGAGTGGCCCGTTGCACGGCAGTCAAATTTCTGAGCGTGCCAGTATTGCCCAACTGATTGCGAAATTCCTCGAAGCCGCTTTCGAAGACTCCGACCAGCGGGCTGGGGCGGAACTGTTCGGCCACCGCGGCAACGTCCTGCAAATTCCGGGCTTTCCGGAAGGCGCGGATGAAGCGTCCGCTTTGTACGCGGGCACGGCGTAATACGCCCCACTTCGAAAGAATAATCGCCCAGGAAACCAGGCTAAAGGCGAGCAGGATAAGAAGAACCACCTTGGCGACCGCGCCTGTTTCTCCAACTAAATCACCAATGTCGCCGCCGACTGCAATTGAAAATAAGGGATGCAAGTGCATTATCTTCAGGGAACGCCGCCAGACTCTAGTATAGATGCTTGATGATAAAAGATCGTTCCCGAATGCTTTCCGTGGTACCGCAAACATTAACCCTTCTCTCGAAAGCAAGATTGCATCTAAAGCTCGCTTGCAACGCCCCGTGAGGGACGAATTTCAAACCGGAGACCTTGTATGGGCCATTACGGCACACTTCGCAATTACCAATTTTCGGAAGAATCCATTGAGGATATTCGCGGCGCCCATCTGTACGGCGCGAACGACGACAAGCTGGGGAAAATAGACGATGTGATCTTCGACCATGCGACGGGAGCGATCCTCTATGCCGTCGTGGATACCGGAGGCTGGCTTTCCAGCAGGAAGTTCGTGGTTCCCACCCGGCAAATCAGCGCATCTCTCAAGCATGAGGGGGAGTTCTCGGCTAACCTTACCCAAGAACAGATCGAAAGATTTCCCGCTTACAACGAGAAGGATTTGGAAGCGGAGGCGCAGTGGCGGGATTACGAGAGCCGATATCAGAAATGCTGGACCGGTGGTCCGGTGCAGCACCGCAAGGGTACAGATCACAATATTACTCCCACCGCGGATGAAATGCCGCCGGAGCCAGATTCCATCGGCAGCCAGATCAGCATGGAGGAAAATCGCGCCTTGAGCGAGCGTATTATTCCGCCCACCGCGAACGAAGTGACCATTTCAAGCAGCGGCTCGGGACTGGGAGACCGCTGGTCGGCTTTTGAATCATATTTGCGGCAGCGCCGCCGTGACATCACGGCGGACTGCACGAGCTGTGCCGTCGGTCCAGCTTCCGATTCGGAGGAAAGCGCTGCTGACCAGCGCAAGGCCGTTTAGACGCGGAATGGGCGAGTGCAGGCGCCCTCAGCGCAGCCATCATCGCGGCATCATGCGCGGAGACGAAGAGTAATTACGGCTTCTTAATAGCGCTGCAGAATTTGGTGACGGGAAGCGCCGCGCCGCCAGAGATCATTAGCGCGAGCTTCGGATTTGATGAAGCCTCTAACGGGCCCACAAATATTGACGGCCTTTATGGAGATGCGGTAATGAGAGGCATCTCCGTCTTTGACGGGGCGGGTGGCGATTCTTCGTGAACACCGTTACGTCCCAAATGGCCTCGTCCATGTTCAGGCCGACGAACCAGCGGAACAACAGGTTGTAATCGAGTTGTTCCATCAACATGCGTTCGCTGCGCACGGAGTAGAGTACTTGCAGCAACAGTGCACGCAATAGCTTCTCCGGCGCTATCGATGGCCGTCCGGTCTTCGCGTGGTTTGCTGAAACGACGCTGCAACTCGCGCAGAGCTTCGTCGGTCATGACACGTAGCGGACGCAACGGATGGTCTTGAGGTACTCGCTGCTCGGGGTTTACGTAGCTGAACACACCTAACTGCTGCTCGTCGTCTCCACGCATGGCATCTTCTTACCAGCTTGGCCTGTGGAAATGAGAGAACATATCTGGTACTCAGCTTTCTAGCTGTTGAGGTGCTGAAAAGCCGTTGTTGTCGCCGCTAGAAAACCATGCCGTCCGGCTTGTATAGTTCAGGCGGAACGCGGAAGGGTCTCCAATGCTCACACAACTTGATTGCCAGTTCTGCGAAGGTTCGGGGAAGTGCGAGGAATGCAACGGTACGGGCACCAATCCTCACTTAGACTCTGCCACGCCGAAATGTGCGCATTGTTCAGGAACCGGTGTACGCCCCGAATGTGACGGTAGCGGCAGGTCGCCACTGGCACAACCTCACAAGGGAAGGGCTCTGAAATATCGGATCTTGTGGGCCGCAGGCATAATCGGATTCTTTGTCCTAATGGCGGTTGTCCACAACCTGCTCTTCACGGGAATTGCGATGGTCGCTTGGACCGTTTTTTGGTACGTCCTCTCCTACCGTGACGCTCAAAGGAAGAAGCCCAGTCCTCGGTCGCGCTTCTAGCTCACAGAAATCGCCTACACCAACGGCCTCAACCCGAGTTTTTCCGCAACCTGCTAGGCGCTGCTAAATAAGCAAGGCGTGCGTTTGTCATTCCGAGCGCAGCGAGGAATCCGCTGTTTACTTCCCGTATGCCCGGTCTAGTTTTGCCGCCATGATGAAGTCGCTCTCGCTGAGGCCATCAATTTTATGCGTCCAGAGAGTGACTTCTGCTTTTCCCCAGGTGAGCAGAATGTCGGGATGATGACCCTGCTCTTCCGCAACAGCTCCTGCACGATTCACGAAATCAAGCGCCTGCTTGAAATCGGGAAAGGTGAAGGCGCGAACGATATGATGATTGTTTACGGCCTTCCACTCGGGCACGAGCTGGAGGGTTCGTTGAATTTCGGCAGCGTTCATTGGGGGTACTCCGCCGCGGCAGGGCACGCATTGTTTGTCGGCTAAGTCGGACATAGAGCCAGTATATGACGCGGATTGGCCTACGTTCCCGGCAGCAGCGAGGGATCCTTCGAGCTTGCATCCGGGTTTTGGTTGGGTTGCAGGAAATAGCGCCTGATCCAGACTAGATAGCCCAGGAAAATTACCAACGTTCCCACTGAGGAATAGAGCACGACCCCGCTGCGGTAGGCGGGATTCGCGTTCATCATCTGGAGTTGAGAAGAATTCCAGCCCATGCGCGAGTACATTTCAGACATATTGGCATGACGAAGGGTGACTATGAAAGAAATGATCCGTGCTGTAACGGTCGCAAGCGCGAGCCACCATCCTGCGAGGTATAGGCGAAAGAAAGAGTAGGCAAGCAGCATATCCATCAGCGCCATCGTGAGACAAGCCGCTGCGCCGGGCAATCCTGAAAGGTATTTCCCGAAGAAGGGAATCACCGGGGTAGTAAAGCTCATACCGAGGTAGTAGGCGCTTGCCCCGGCGAATACCAGGGTGGCGGCAAGCACGGGCAGCGGGCAGCGATCGGTCCAGCGCTTGACCGGATCTTTATGCTTGCAGGTTTCTTCGACGCTGCGTGTGTTGTAGAACAGCACGAACGCCAGCGGGAGGACAATGAGAAAGACAGCGAAGAAAACGATCATCACCGTGAGAATGATTGCCATGGCTCGGGCGGGCATGGGCGGTGCGTTCGGATTCATGGCCGCAGCCTGGCGAACGCCTTGGGCGAAGCCTGCGGGGAGAAAAGCAGTGATGAAGATCGTAATCAGGAAGCCCGAGATAAGCCAAATCCACGAGAGCACAAGCGTCAGCGCGTGCGCCCACCGCCGGGCCTGGATGGAGCCGATTCCGAGAGTGACGAGCAGTGCCGCCATTGTGCCATAGGTCAGGGCTCCCAGCACCAAGGTTCCGAATGGTGCAGAGATCCCGGTGGTTTTGCGCGCTAGAGCCAGCGCCAGCAGCATGAAGGGAACCATTAAGGCGGCCAGAGCGCCGAGGATAATCTGGATGATGCCGAAGACAATCAGGCCGGTGCTACGGTCTTCATAGGACGGATGTGCTGGGGAGCTTGAGGGATGCGGATCCGGTACAGGGACGTTGTTCATCCTGGCTCCATTCGCTCCGGGCAAGTCTAGTGCAAAACCAGGCGGTTGTCATTTATTGGCTGGCATACGCGTGAGGGTCCCCATTCGCCCAACTTTTTACATCTTGATGACAACTCGGTTACAGTGGTCAAACAAAATGCCTAACATCCTGTGGAGGACCTATGAAAACAAAATCGGCTCGCCCAGTCTTTCTGCTGGCTCTTTTTTCTGCAGCGGTCTTCCCGTGTTTCGCGCAGAGATACTCAGTTACGGACTTGGGCCCGCTATCGGGCGGCAGTTTCAGCGTTGGCGTCGGCATCAACGCAAGCGGACAGGTTGCTGGCAGCTCGGGGGTGCCGGACAATGCCAATGGGGACGCGGTGCTTTACACCAGCGGAGTTCCCACCGACCTCGGCAATCTTGGCGGTGGATGGAGTGAGGCTTTCCAAGTGAACGCCTCCGGCGCGGTGGTGGGTTACGCGCCACTCTCCGACGGCAATAATCGGTGTTTCGTTTACAGCAACGGCACAATGACGACTTTACCCACGCTGGGCGGCGATTGGTGCGATGGATTCGCCATCAATTCTTTCGGCGATGTCGTAGGCCAATCCTTTTCGGCCACCAGCGACTATCAGGGCTTCATTTACCACAATGGAGCAATGACGAATCTGGGGAACCTCGGAGCAAACGTTGAAACCTATGGACACTCTGAATAAGCACTGTTTCTTAGATCGGGCAACCTCAGTGCTTGGGAAATCTGCTTCCGGGTGCGAGTCTCCGTCTCTTTCAGCCGTCTGGCTCGGCGGATTGGATTCCGTTGCGCCGCCG